>ENA-UEQJ01001460-UEQJ01001460.1-human-gut-metagenome-genome-assembly--contig:-NODE-1460-length-18872-cov-5.411120_pt1 | contig 18872 bp, 18 predicted proteins | sample MGYA00242937_ERZ507938 | MGnify/ENA primary metagenome ERZ507938 (study PRJEB26167, sample SAMN06115437) | human gut metagenome | host: Homo sapiens | place: China:Gansu | collected 2015-07-03...
AACCAGTAACTCAGCAATGAGATTCTTCATAGCACCAGTTCCTTATGCGAGGCCTGTTTTGATTGGGATGTCATACGCGATGACGAACCTCAGAATTACTTAAATTAAGAATCATCGCAACACCCAATATACAGCGAAACGTTTTACCACAATAAAATACCACTATAAATAGTATTGTTTAATCATGACCGGGGTTACTTATAACCAGATTGCCTGGAAAATAATAAAATGGAATAGCGTTCACGCCATGACGATAACAAAAAGTAATAGTAAATCCGCTGACGGCGAATAATGCTGACGGTATCGCAATAAATACCGTCAGCAGAGGTTCAGGCGTTAGCCCGGCGGGTTTGGCGCAGCATCCACGCCAGTTGCCAGAGGTTAATGAAAACGATAATGGCGGTGGCAATAAACACCCAGCGGAAGCCGGCCATGGCTGACACAGAGGCGCCAATTAGCGGCCCGGCGACGTTGCCCAGATACATAAACGACTGGTTATAGCCAAAGATACGCCCGGTGACGCTGTCGCTGCTGTACTTCAGCAATAAGGTCTGCACCGCCGGGAGCATCGCGCCATCGGCAAAGCCGAGCAGAAAACGCAGCGTACCCAATTGCAGCGGGGTGGTGACAAAGGACATGGCGAAGAACATCACCACCGCGCAGCAGAGCGTCGCCAGCAGGATCCGCGAGGTGCCGATGCGGTCGCCAAGCTTACCCAACCGTGGCGCAGAAATCAGTGCCGACACGCCGGGCACCGCGGCGATCATCCCGGCCAGAAAAGCGATATTGTTGCTGTCCGGCGCCATCGACTTAATAAACAGCGCCAGAATCGGGCCGATTGAGCCGTTGCACAATTGGATCACCAGGGTGGTGAAGAACAGGCTGATCACCAGCCCCGGATAGGGCAAAGAGGCAAAGACTTGTTTCCCGGTGAGACGCTCGCTTTTGCTGACCTGCGGGCGAACGCCCTCTTTAATCAGAAACAGGGTCACCAGAAAACTGATGGTCAGCAGGATCGCCGTAATAAAAAAGACCATCCGCAGCCCGACGTGGTCCGCCAGGAAACCGCCCAGCAGCGGACCGCCGATCACCCCGCTAATTTGCGCCGTCGACAGCGTGCTTAGCGCCCAGCCGCTGCGCTCGCGCGGCACCTGGGAGGCCACCAGCGCCATGGCGTTGGGAATATAACCGGAGGTTAAGCCCATGATCGCCCGCAGGATAAACAGCTGCCAGACGTTGGTGGCGAAAGCCTGCAGTAAAATGGCAATCGCCATCCCCAACGAGGCGCGCAGCAGCATGAGCTTGCGGCCTTTACGGTCCGCCAGGCTTCCCCACATTGGCGAGACGATCGCCGAGACAAGAAAAGTGACGCTGAACGTCAGCCCCGACCACATCGATAGCGCTTCATGCGAGGTGACGCCGAGCTGGGAGACGTAGAGGGGTAAAAAGGGGAGAATTTGACTAATCGCCAGGCCGGTAAAAAAGCAACCAAACCAGACGGAGATGAGATTAACCTTCCAGGATTCCATAACTACGCGTATTCATTAATGATTTGCCAATTATTATCTAGCTTAGCAATTTCATCCCACTGGTGTACTACCATAGATGCGCTGGCGGTGAGTTTGGTGTTTTATGGCTGCGGATGAGAGCCTGACGAAGCATTTTCTGGTCATTTAGGCTGCTCATAGCGCTTTATGCTCAAAAGCAGAAGCCCTGCCCGCGCATGCCGAAATGAAAATGGTTGGCGTGAGCCGCGTTGTACTCTGGCCCCAGCGCGTTACCGAAGTAATGGCAACTGCTGCTCAACAGCGCCGCCAGCCAGGGGCGCGAAGTCTCGCTCCGCCAGCCCTGCAGGACGCTAACGCGTCTACCGTCCGCCAGACGGAAACCGCTGACGTCCAGCGCGTCCGCCGTGGCGTGTTCACTGCGCCGCGCCTGTTGACGATGGTAGATATTGCGGCAGGCAAAGCTGCCGAGATGATCGATCTGACGCAGGTCGCTCGCCATCAGCTGCCGGGTCAGCGGCTTCGCCTGCTGCTCGATATACAGCGCGCTGCTCAGCGCCAGCGGGCAGCTGGCGAGAAAACTACTGCTCAGCTGCACCGAGCCAAAATTCGCCACCCGCACCACGTTACGCAGAGGGCAGCTTCCCTCGCTGTCGGCCACCGGCCGGCTGGCGTCAAGCCGCCGGCGATTGGCTTCCGCCAGCAGGGAGGCGCACTGGTCTGCCGTCAGCCTGCGCAGCTTAAACGACGTCAGCCAGCCTGGGGGATCGTCCAGCGCCAGCGGCGCCAGCGGATTCAGGTGCGGCGGCAGATTGCGGTATCCCAACAGGCCCGCGCCGAGCAGCCCGGCCAGCACCAGCAGCGTCTTTCCTCTCACGCCCACTCCCGTCAATTGATCAGGTAAATATTATGGCAGCCAGGCAGCGGTTTCACATGGTATGTTATGCCCTTTGATGTTATCTGGATGGAAGTTGAGATGGCCAAGATTAGGGTTGGGAGCGTTTTTGGCGGGAAGTCGGCGGAGCATGAAGTGTCGCTGCAGTCAGCGAAGAATATCGTGGAAGCGATTGATAAATCGCGCTTCGATGTGGTTCTGTTGGGTATTGATAAACAGGGGCTGTGGCATATCAACGACGCCGGCAACTACCTGCTCAACGCACAGGATCCTGCCCGTATTGCCCTGCGCCCTTCCACGGTGACTCTGGCGCAGATCCCGGGCCGCGAAGCGCAGCAGCTGATTAACGCCGAAAGCGGCCAACCGCTGGCGGCCATCGATGTGATTTTCCCGATCGTCCACGGCACGCTGGGTGAAGATGGCTCCCTGCAGGGGATGCTGCGCATGGCGAATCTGCCGTTCGTCGGCTCCGATGTGCTGGGCTCTGCGGCCTGTATGGACAAAGACGTGACCAAACGTCTGCTGCGCGACGCCGGGCTCGCCGTCGCCCCGTTTATCACACTCACCCGCGCCAACCGCGCGCAGTTCAGCTTTGCCGATGTCGAAGCGAAGCTTGGCCTGCCGCTGTTCGTTAAGCCGGCTAATCAGGGCTCGTCGGTTGGCGTCAGCAAAGTTAAAAACGAAGAGCAGTACCATCAGGCGGTGGCCCTGGCCTTCGAATTTGACCATAAAGTGGTGGTGGAGCAAGGCATTAAAGGGCGGGAAATTGAGTGTGCGGTGCTGGGTAACGACCACCCGCAGGCCAGCACCTGCGGTGAAATCGTCCTCAACAGCGAGTTTTACGCCTACGACACCAAGTATATCGACGATCAGGGCGCGCAGGTGGTAGTCCCGGCCGCTATCGCCCCTGAGATCCACGACAAAATTCGCGCTATCGCGGTGCAGGCCTACCAGACCCTGGGCTGCAGCGGCATGGCTCGTGTCGACGTGTTCCTCACCGCCGACAACGAGGTGGTGATCAACGAGATCAACACCCTGCCGGGCTTTACCAACATCAGCATGTATCCGAAGCTGTGGCAGGCCAGCGGTCTCGACTACACCAGCCTGATCACCCGCCTGATTGAGCTGGCGCTGGAGCGCCATGCCGCGGACCGGGCGCTGAAAACCTCCATGAACTAAAACGCGTTTTACCCCGCCTGGCAGCGGCGGCCTCAGGCCTCTTCCGCCGGGCGGCGGCGGATCACAAAGCCCGCAATCCAGAAGCTAATGACCCAGGTGATCAGACCGACGGCGTAGGATTGCCACCCCTGAGTTTCAAACCCCAGCAGCCCCACCACGCCATTAAGAATAAAAATCAACCCCAGCGCCACGGCGTAGTAGTGCCAATCGCGGCGAATTTTATCAGTGAGCTTCATGCGGCCTCCAACAGCAAAAAACGCATCTTCGCATAGCCGCCCGCGGCGGTCTGTAGCGATATGGAGAATGTTGCTGGATTGCGACGCCGCTCTCCCTTTTGTGCTCCTGTGGCGCGGTTAACACAACGGCGAAAACAGGATTATTCCTGGACGGCAATTACCAGCAATCTGATACTGATGATGGCCCCTGACTGCCAGAATACCTGACATAGAGCTGGAGAAAAAACCAGCAGCGCAGATGTGGGAGGGCCTATGGCTGAATTCAGTTTTTCAAAATCGCTTTTGGGAAATAAAAAAAGGGGCGCGCTGACCGGCAGCCATGTCGCCTACGGGCTGTTCGTGTTGATCTGCTGCTGGGCCGGCGCGCAGATGCTCAGCATGCTGATCCACGCCCCCGGGGTATTTGAACGCCTGATGCAAGCCCAGGACGCCAGCCGTCCGCAAGTCGACATCAGCCTCGCCGTGGGTACCCTCTTTGGTCTGATCCCTTTCCTGATCGGCTGCACGTTCATCGGGGTACTGGCGCTTATCGTGCGCTGGCGACAGCGCCGTTAACGCCGCGCCATACAGTTTGCCCGCCGCTCATCAACCCGTTTCGCAAACCACGCCGTCGTCAGATTTCGGGTGATTTTTGGACTCTCCAGCTGGATCCCTGGCAACATCTCCCGCGGCAGGGTTTTGCCCGCCTTTTTCTCGGCGAGACGGAAAACCTGCTGATAGAGATCGGTCTTCTCAAACGCCAGGCTGTCGCCCTTTTTCAACTGACGATGGATCTCGCTGTCGCTCATCCCCAGCTGGCTCGCCAGGCGACGCACCGCCAGCTCGGTGCTGCCCGGCTCCTCGCTGTCGTAGCGGATAAGGTCGCCGTCGAGCGCCAGTTTTACCCCGCTGGCTTTCACCACCGCGTTCTGGAAGGCGGCGTTACGGCTGGCGTACCAGCCGGCGTTGAAGTCGGCAAAGCGGTACAATGGCGCACTATAACTGGCCGGATAGTTCAGCAGATGATAGGTGCCAAACCACAGGCCACCGCGCAGACTGAAGACCTCCTGGCGCACCGTGCCGTTCATTTTCCACGGGTAGCCGGAGGTGTGCTGCTCGGCAAAAGCAATGCTGACCTGCATCGGCCCCCCGGTGTGCACCGGGTTAAGGGAACCGAACAGCTTCTGCCCCATCGGCACCATCCCGATAAAGTCATCAAAAATGGCGCTCAACTGCTTTTCCGTCTTCACATTGTCCAGACGGTCGCTATAGCTTTTACCGTTTGGCGAGGTGATCTTCAGCGCGGTATGGACCAGAAACGGCGGAATGTGCATTTTTTCCGCCCGGCGGTCAATTTCCTGCCAGGCGATTTTATTCAGCCCCGGCACCACCGGATCGGACTGATAGTTAGACTCTTGCTGCGCGACCGCCAGCACCGAGCAGACGTTTTCTTCCGTCGGCGCCAGCTTCTGGCTGTCAAACGCGGTGGCGATGGCTTGCGCCCAGGCCTCCCGATCCTTGACGCTGGCTGGCATTTTCTGCCGCACCACCGACGCCACATCAACAGGCTTCTCGCCCTCTTTCAGCGCCGGAGCCTGCTGGCTGGTACAGGCGCTCAGCGCCATGGCCGCCAGCAGCGTCAATGAAACGGGAATAATGCGCGATAAACGTGCGGCCATTATGCTTCCTTGTCTTGATTAACGTAATGTCGGGATCGCTTCCTGCAGCGGTTTGCCGTCCAGCTCGCGTTCAAAACTGCGCAGACGTTTGTAGATGGACATCAGTTCCACCAGCGTTGTCCACGAGCTGATCAGGTACTGGAACGAGCCGCGCACCTGGCCGAAGACGTTGGTAATTTGCGTCATCAGCCCGAGGGTAATCGTACCGGCAACGATCGACGGAAACAGCAGGAAAAGGCCGAAAACGTTATCCACCTGCAGATAGAGGATGCGGGCGATATTGAAATACATATAGTGGAAATAGAGACGGAAATAGTTGCGACGCACCGCGCGGAATAGCTCGCGCACCGTCGGCGGCGTGGCGCGAGTTTCATCGTCCTCGCCGTAAACCAGCTCTTTACGATAGGCCGCTTCCACGCGCTGGTTTTTAAACTCCAGGCCCGGCAGCTTAATCCCCACCACCGCCAGCAGGCCGGTACCCATCAGCGACCAGACGATAGCGGCAATCACCAGGCCATACGGCAGATGGCCGACGATAGGCAGGTCGGGAACATGGTCGGAGAGCGTCACCAGCACCGGCAGGAAGGCGATCAGGGTCATCACCGCGTTGATAAAGCTCACGCCCATATCTTCGAGGGTGGAAGCAAAACGCATGGTATCTTCCTGCACACGCTGCGCGGCGCCTTCGATATGGCGCAGATGCTGCCAGTGGGCCATATAGTGCTCGTTCATCGCCGTGCGCCAGCGGAAGACGTAGTGGCTGACGAAGAAGTTGTTCATCACGCCAATAATCACCGCGATGATCGCGATGCCGAGAAAGACGCCGATTTCCTGATAAAACTGGTTGATGCTGACCTTATGCGGGGTGGCCAGCGCGCTCTGGATCAGGTCGTAGAACGGCGCATACCAGGCGTTGATCGCCACCCCGACTTCCACCAGAAACCAGGTGACGAAGATGATGAGCGAGGTGCCGAGAATCGACCAGTACTGCCAGCGGTGCGGGCAGTAGACAAACCAGAACAGCGCGAACACGCCGACGCAAAACAGATAGTAAGCGTAGAACACCAGATAGTTGAGCGACCAGAAGCGCGCCGCGCTGATCGCCACATTTTGCGATGCCCCGGTGACCCGCAGCAGCCAGTCGCCGCCGCCCGCCTGCCAAAAGATCACGGCCAGCAGCGACCAGATAAAGGCAGAAATAAAAAACGGCCCCGGTTTGGGGAAAAAAGATTTAAACATCATTGTCTCCTGCTAACTTCTTATCGTTCTGCTATTGCTGTGTACGACGCATACGTCGGCCGCCGCGTGGATGAGCCCTCGCGGGACAGACGAATGATAAGACCGGATATCAACAGCTTAGTTCTGCTGCCATGCATGCAGAATTGTTTCTGTGGGTTTCACCTGTAAAGGATTGCCAGGAATAGTCAGGGTACGCCACACCTCATTGTAGTGGGCGATAAGCGTCGCGGCCTGCGCGGCGGGGCGGTCGGCGGTGGTGTGGGCATCTTCCGCGATAACAATACCGTACCCGCGGCTGGCGCCATTTTTAATGGTGGTATCGAGGCAGTAGTCGGTGGCGCAGCCGCAGATGACGAACTGCTGAATGTCGTGTTCGTCCAGCACCTGCGCCAGCGAGGTGTGATAGAAGGCATCGCAGGCGGTTTTGGTGACATACAGCGCGCCAGCCGGCTGCTCCAGCTCAGGAAGCAGGGCGAAGCCTTCGCTGCCGGCTTCGAGGCCGTCGGCTTCATCATGCTGAATGAAAATAACCTTGTCCGCCGCGCGCACCAGACGATTAATTTGCGCGACGCAGCGCTCGCGCGCCAGACGCGGCGTGGCGAACACGCCGTTTTGCATATCCACGACCATCACTACCCGTTGAGCCGTCATTGTTCTCTCCCACGAACCTTCAGCCAAACGGTCATCATACGCGCCGGCGAAAAAAGCCGGTATCCGAAAGCGTAAAAAAGTCTTTTTTACGCACCGTTACCTTTTTCCTGCAGGAATGTCGTGAATCCCGCTTTGTTCTGCGCCACTTCGTAGTATAAATACCCTCTTCTTTTTATTTATTTAATGGATGATCTCCGTTGAAACGTAGTTTGCTCATTTTTGCTGCGCTGTGCGCGGCGTCGTGGACCTCGGTGCAGGCCGCACAGCCTACCGTTGACCCGGTTTTCGCCTCGGATGTGGTCGATCGTTACGCCAATCATATCTACTACGGCAGCGGCGCCACCGGCATGGCGCTGGTGGTTATCGATGGCAATCAGCGTGTTTTTCGCAGCTTTGGCGAAACCCGCCCGGGGAATAATCAGCACCCGCAGCTCGACTCGGTGATCCGTATCGCCTCCCTCAGCAAACTGATGACCAGCGAGATGCTGGTGAAGCTGCTCGACCAGGGGGTGGTGAAACTCAACGATCCGCTGAGTAAATACGCCCCGCCGGGCGCCCGGGTGCCTGACTGGCAGGGAAAACCAATCACCCTGGTTAACCTCGCGACCCATACCAGCGCCCTGCCGCGCGAGCAGCCTGGCGGCGCCGCTCATCGTCCGGTGTTTGTCTGGCCGACCCGCCAGCAGCGCTGGAACTGGCTCTCTACCGCGACCCTGAAGACCGCGCCGGGCTCGCAGGCGGCCTACTCCAATCTGGCCTTCGATTTACTGGCGGACGCGCTCTCCACCGCCGCCGGCAAACCGTATCCGCAGCTGTTTGAAGAACAGATCACCCGGCCGCTGGGGATGAAGGACACCACCTTTACCCCGTCACCGGATCAGTGCCAGCGGCTGATGATCCCGGAAAAAGGCGCCAGCCCATGCAACAACACCCTGGCGGCGATCGGCAGCGGCGGAGTCTACTCGACGCCGGGGGATATGATGCGCTGGATGCAGCAGTTCCTGTCATCCGATTTCTATACCCGCAGCCAGCAGGCCGACCGGATGCAGACGCTGATTTATCAGCGTAACCAGCTGACCCGGGTGATTGGTATGGACGTGCCAGGCCGCGCAGACGCGCTGGGCCTCGGCTGGGTGTATATGAAGCCGAAGAACGGCCATCCGGGGATTATTCAGAAAACCGGCGGCGGCGGCGGGTTTATCACCTATATGGCGATGAATCCGCAGGCTAACGTTGGCGCCTTTGTGGTGGTAACCCGCTCGCCGTTAACCCGCTTCAACAATATGAGCGATGGCATCAACGACCTGGTCAGCGAGCTGAGCGGCGCACAGCCCAACATGCAGACGGCCAGCCAGTAATCCCGGGGAAGGTTTCGCCGATGCGCCATAACGATCGTTTTGGCGAAACATCCCGCTGCCATTTCAGTTACACTATCGTCTTTCATTTCACAAAATCAGGCAAACCATGACAGATTTAATCACTCGCCCCCGCCGCCTGCGTCAATCCGCTGCGCTGCGCGCCCTGTTTGAAGAGACAACACTGAGTTTGAACGACCTGGTGTTGCCGATCTTTGTTGAAGAAGAAATTGATGATTACAAAGCGATAGAGGCCATGCCCGGCGTGATGCGCATTCCGGAAAAATATCTGGCGCGCGAGATCGAACGCATCGCCAACGCCGGGATCCGCTCGGTGATGACCTTTGGTATTTCTCATCACACCGATGCCACCGGCAGCGATACCTGGAATGAAAATGGTCTGGTGGCGCGTATGTCGCGGATTTGTAAGTCCACGGTGCCGGAGATGATCGTCATGTCCGATACCTGCTTCTGCGAATATACCTCCCACGGCCACTGCGGCGTGCTGTGCGACCACGGGGTGGATAACGACGCGACCCTGGAAAACCTCGGCAAACAGGCCGTTGTCGCCGCCGCCGCGGGGGCGGATTTCATCGCTCCTTCCGCCGCGATGGACGGTCAGGTGCAGGCGATTCGCCGCTCGCTGGACGCCGCCGGCTTCACCAATACGGCGATCATGTCCTACTCGACCAAGTTCGCTTCTTCCTTCTACGGTCCGTTCCGCGAAGCGGCCGGTACCGCGCTGAAGGGCGATCGGAAAACCTATCAGATGAGCCCGATGAACCGCCGGGAGGCCATTCGCGAGTCGCTGCTCGATGAAGCCCAGGGCGCCGACTGCCTGATGGTGAAACCGGCTGGCGCCTACCTGGATATTCTGCGCGATATTCGCGAACGCAGCGATCTGCCGCTCGGCGCCTATCAGGTCAGCGGTGAGTACGCGATGATCAAATTTGCTGCCCAGGCGGGCGCTATCGATGAAGAGAAAGTGGTTCTGGAAAGCCTCGGCGCTATCAAACGCGCAGGCGCCGACCTGATCTTCAGCTATTTCGCCCTCGATCTGGCCGAGAAAAAGATCCTCCGTTAAACCCGCCCCTCCCCGGTGGCGCTGCGCTTACCGGGGCTACCAAACCTCATCTCCGGTGCGCTGTATTTATCGCGACCACCACACCGTAGCCCGGATAAGGCGCTTGCGCCGCTATCCGGGGACAGGCGCTAACCAATATCTGTAGCTAAAACTTTGCGCGCCGCTTTCCACCTTCTGCGCCTTCTCCTTGGCGTACCGGATTTCGCCTTCTAACGTGTTAAACCACATCATAAATACCGAATTCCAGGAGATCCTGTGGTGGCTTATCGACGTTATTACATTAAGGGGGGAACCTGGTTCTTCACTGTTAACCTTAAAGACCGTAGAAGCATGCACCTAACTGAAAACATAGAATTATTGCGCTACTCTGTCGCCGTTGTTAAACAACATCGCCCCTTTATTATTGATGCCTGGGTGGTGTTGCCTGAACATCTGCATTGCATCTGGACACTACCTCATAATGATGACGATTTTTCTTCACGCTGGAGAGATATCAAAGGCTGTTTTAGCAGAACGTTAAAACGACAACCCCTCTGGCAACCGCGCTTCTGGGAGCATGCCATACGCGATGAAGATGATTACCGCCGACACGTTGATTACATCCATATCAATCCACTTAAGCATGGCTGGGTCACCCGGGTGATCGATTGGCCATTTTCAACCTTTCATCGCGATGTCCAGCGCGGGCTATATCCCCCAAATTGGGCTGGCGATAGCTTTGATCTTAGCTGCGGTGAACGCCGATAGCCTCTCCCCGGTGGCGCTGACGCTTACCGGGGCTACAAATCGGCGCCAACCGTAGCCCGGATAAGGCGCTTGCGCCGCTATCCGGGGAACCTCGCTTGCTGCGACCGAAACTTCACCCAACTGTAATCTGAACGACATCTCCACCTTCTACTGTCTGGGCAGGACGGAGGAGGAGCCACTATGTTTAGTCTCGACAACGTACTCGATGACCTGTGGCCTCAGGCGAGGCCCGCCCCCTGGCAAAAGAAACTGTTAAAAAAGCTATTTTATGAGGAAGAGTTTCAACAATTTGCCGACCGTCACCGCCACCTGAAGGGGCTTGATACGGTCGAACAGGTGCTGGAATACCTCAATATCCGCTGCGCCATCCCGGCGCACGATCTCGAACAAATCCCCGAATATGGCCCGCTGGTCATTATCGCCAACCACCCCACCGGCACCCTCGACGGCCTGGCGCTCCTGTATGCGGTATCCCGCGTGCGCCGCGATGTCAAAGTGGTCACCAACCGCATGCTCACCCACCTTGAGCCCCTGAGCTCGCTGTTTATCCCGGTAGATAATATTCATGGCCGCACCGCTAAAGCGGCGCTGCAGCAGATGGACCAGCAGCTGCAGGCCGGTGGGGTGCTGATCTTCTTCCCGGCGGGGGAAGTCTCCCGCCTCACCCGTCGCGGCATCCGCGATAAAAAATGGCACTCCGGCTTTATTAAGCTGGCGGCAAAATATCGCGCCCCGCTGCTGCCGGCGTGGATTAACGCCCGCAACAGCGCCCTGTTTTACGCCAGCACGCTGATATCAGACAACCTGCCGCTGCTCCTGCTGATGCAGCAGATGTTTCGCCGGCGCAACAGCAGCCTGCCGGTGCGTATCGGCCAGCAGATCCCCTGGTCGAACTGGTTCGATGCGCAGTCCAGCGCTCGCGAGCTTACCGGCCGCTGCTATCAGCACCTTGAACAGCTGCGCAAAGGGCTGCCGGGGCGGTTTAAAACCGAAAGCGCCATCGCCCGTCCGGAAGACCGGGCGCTGCTCAAACGCGAACTGCACAAGGCCGAATGCCTGGGCCGCACCGCCGACGGCAAAGTGATTTACCTCTGGCAGCGCAACGGCCAGGAGGACGCGCCGCTGCTGCGCGAGCTGGGACGCCTGCGGGAAATTGCCTTCCGCGCGGTCGGGGAAGGCAGCGGCAAACGGCGGGATATCGACGGGTATGACGACGACTATCTGCATCTGATCCTGTGGGATGAAGAAGACCTCGAGATCGTCGGCGCTTACCGCTTTATGCCGACGGCCATCCAGCTGGCAAAGCGCGGCCTGGAGGGGATCTACAGTTACAGTCTGTTCCATTACGACGGGCGGATGGACGATGTCCTGCAGCACGGCATTGAGCTGGGGCGCAGCTTTATCCAGCCGCGCTACTGGGGGCGTCGCGGGCTGGACTACCTGTGGTCCGGCATCGGCGCTTATCTGGCGCGCTATCCGCACTATCGCTATCTGTTTGGTCCGGTGTCGATTTCTGGCGGATTGCCGCCCGCCGCCCGCGATCTGCTGGTGGCGTTCTACCGGATGTGGTTCCCGGCGACGCATCCGCTGGCGGAGTCGCGTCGCCCTTATCCGGCGTCGCTGCCCGACGTGCTGGCGCAGTTTGGCGGGGAGGATTACAACGACGACCTGGCCCGGCTGAAGTCTCTGCTCGGCAATCTCGGCTGCGCGATCCCCCCGCTGTATAAGCAGTACTCGGAAGTGTGCGAGCCGGGCGGCGTGCAGTTTATCGATTTCGGCAGCGACCCGGATTTCAACAACTGCGTGGATGGTCTGGTGCTGGTGGATCTCACCTACCTGAAGGCCAATCGCTACCAGCGCTATATTGGCGCGCATCTGGGTGCGCAAAAATCGGCATAAACGCTTTTTCCCGGCTTGCGGCGCGTTGCGCCTTAGCCGGGCTATGGTTCACCGTTTCCGACGGTTCGGTAGTCCGGAAAAGGCGAGTCAGGCGACGCCTCCGGGAAGCAGCGGGCAATGCAGCATCCGCCTTTCTCCGCGGCTCGCGGCTGATGCCTTAACCGGCTACAAGCCTTACCCCGCCCGGTAATACGGCTTATCGCCGAGGATCGTCGCCCGGTGCATGATCCGCCGTTGCGGCAGATAGTCGGCGTTGGCGTAATGCTGCGTCACCCGGTTATCCCAGATAGCGACATCGTTCGGCTGCCAGCGCCAGCGCACCTGAAACTCCGGTTTAGTGACATGAGCAAACAGGAAGTTCAGCAGCGCTGCGCTCTCTTTCTCACTCACCTCGACAATTCGCGTGGTAAACCCTTCATTAACGAACAGCGCCTGCTTGCCGGTCACCGGGTGGGTACGCACCACCGGATGCAGCAGCGGCGGATGCTTCGCCACCGCTTCCTGCCAGCGCCGATGCTCGGCTTCGGTCTTGTTGTACTTATACTCCTGGAACGATTTGCGGAAATCGTGTTCGGCATGCAGGCCGCTCAGCAGCTGCCGGAAGGGTTCTGACAGCGCTTCCCAGGCGGCGATGCCGCTGGTCCACAGGGTGTCCCCGCCGGTCGTCGGCAGCTCTTTCGCCGCCAGAATGGCGCCGGCGGGCGGCGTGTCGATAAAGGTGACATCGGTATGCCAGTTGTCATTATCCGGCGGATTATCGTTGTGGGTATCGAGGACGATAATCTCCTCCACCCCTGGGGCGTGAGGGTAGACCGGATGGATATGCAGGTCGCCAAAACGCAGCGCCAGATCGCGCTGTTGCGCCGGGGTGATATTCTGCTCGCGCAGGAATACCACCTGATGACGCAGCACCGCGTGATACAGCTGTTCAAACTGGTTGTCGCTCAGCGGACGGGTTAAATCTGCCCCGCTCACCTGCGCGCCAATATAGGGCCCCAGCGGGGTAATGCTCAGACGTTCACTCATTGTACTTCTCCATGCCAGGGCGTCAGTCGCCGCTGCAGCGCGCGCAGACCCAGTTCCAGTAAAAAGGCGATAATGGCAATCACCGCGATCCCCGCCAGCACCACATCGGTGGCGAGAAACTCGCCGGCAGACTGCACCATAAATCCTAATCCGCGGGTGGCGGCGATCAGCTCAGCGGCCACCAGCGTTGACCAGCCCACCCCGAGACCAATGCGCAGCCCGGTGAGGATCTCCGGCAGCGCGCCGGGCAGGATCACCAGCCACAGCACCTGCGCCCGGCTGGCGCCAAGCGAACGGGCGGCGCGAATCCGCACCTGCTGCGCGCTTTTTACCCCTGCCAGCGCCGACATGGCTACCGGCGCGAAAATCGCCAGGTAGATCAGCAGGATCTTCGAGGTTTCACCGATGCCAAACCAGATCACCATCAGCGGTAAGTAGGCCAGCGGCGGCACCGGACGATAGAGTTCGATCAGCGGGTCGAGGATCCCGCGCACCGTCGAGTTGAGCCCCATGGCGATCCCCACCGGTACGCCAATAAGCACTGCCGCCAGCAGGGCGATAACGATCCGCGTCAGGCTCGCCGCCAGGTGCTGCCAGAGCGTCGCATCCATAAAGCCCTGCGGCCCGGCGATGGTGATAAGCTTCTGCAGCACCTGGCCCGGCGGCGGCAGAAACAGCGGGCTAATCAGCTGCAGCGCCGCAACCGCCCACCAGACGGCCAGCAATACCGCCAGGGTCGCCACGCTGAGGGTGAGCTGGCGGGAGAGCGGCCAGCGCCACTTCAGCGTCGACTGACGCGGTTTGTCGTTCAGTACCACGCTCATGAGAAAGCCTCCCGTTGATCAAACACCCGGCTCAGAATGTATTCCCGCTGTTCAATAAAGCGCGGGTCGGATTTGATGCTGCGGCAGGATTCGCCCGCGACAAAGCGACGGCTGAAATCAAGTCGCAGCCTCTCCACCACCCGTCCCGGCCCCGGCGACAGCAGCACCAGCTCGGTCGCCATAAAAATGGCCTCTTCAATATCATGGGTGATCAGCAGCACCTGTTTGCCGGTCTCATGCCACAGTTTCAGCAGCAGCGTCTGCATCTGCTCGCGGGTAAAGGCGTCAAGCGCGCCGAAGGGCTCGTCCAGCAGCAACAGCTGCGGATTCGCCGCCAGCGCCCGGGCGATGCCCACCCGCTGGCGTTGACCGCCGGACAGTTGCCAGATAAAGCGCTTTTCCGCCCCTTCGAGCCCCACCTTCTTCAGCATCTGCGCCGCCACTTGCCGGCGCTGCGCTTTATCCACGCCCGCCAGCTGGAGGCCCAGCGCCACGTTATCCTGCACATTGCGCCACGGCAGCAGACCTTCATTCTGGAAGACCACCCCGCGCTCTGCGCCCGGCCCGGCCACCCGCTGACCTTCGAGGGTGATGCTGCCGTGCTGATATGGCACGAATCCGGCAATCAGGTTCAGCAGGGTAGTTTTACCGCAGCCCGAAGGCCCCAGCACCACCAACAGCTCCCCACTCTCCAGCGTCAGGTTGATATCCGCCAGCGCCGGTTTACCGCCGTAGTCGGCGGAAAGATGCGAGATTTGCAGCATCGCCGCCTCCTTTACTTCACAAAGCGGTCAGTAACGTACTGACGATAATCGGTTCCCGCCGCAGGCACTTTGCCCTGCTCTTTCAGGAAGCGCGCGGTATCGACGATGGCCTGATTGACCGGCCCGTTCAGCGCCTGCGCCTGCTCAGCGGCGGTGAGATAGGTATTGCCCTTCACCAGCCCGGGGACATCGGCTTCCGACACGCCGCTCAGGCGCGCCAGCTTGCTGATGTTGTCCGGCTGTTTCAGCCATGCCTCCGGGTTGGCGATGTAGGGCTGCTGGGCGTCGATGGCGCTTTTAGCAAACGCTTTGACGATCTCCGGATGCTGCTCGGCGAAGTCCTTACGGACCACCCAGACGTCAAGTGTCGGCGCGCCCCACTCCCCAACCTGAGAAGAATCGGTCAACACCTTGCCCTCCTTTTCCAGTTCGTTAACCGCTGGCGCCCAGACGTAAGCGCCATCGATATCCCCGCGCTGCCAGGCGGCGATAATCGCCGGCGGCTGCAGGTTAATAATCTGTACCTGGCCCGGCTTGATGCCCCAGTGTTTGAGCGCCGACAGCAGGCTGTAGTGGGTGGTGGAGATAAACGGCACGGCGATGCGCTTGCCGATCAGATCTTCCGGTTTGGTAATGCTTTTCTTCACCACCAGCGCTTCGGAGTTGCCGAGCTTTGAGGCAAGCAGGAACACTTCAATCGGCACCTGCTGGCTGGCGGCCACCGCCAACGGGCTGGAGCCAATATTACCGATCTGCACATCGCCGGAGGCCAGGGCGCGTACCACGCTGGCGCCGCTGTCAAATTTCCGCCAGTCGACGGTCGCCCCGCTGGTTTTGGCGAAGGTGTTGTCCGCCTGGGCGACTTTCGCCGGCTCAGCGGAGGTTTGATACGCCACGGTAACGTTGACCGCCTGCGCCTGGAAGGCGGCGACAGCCAGCGCCGCCAGAAGAGTAATTCGCGATGTGAATGCCATAATGTCTGCTTCCCCTGAGTTGTTATAGGTGCAGTATTTCCGGCATCAGGATGGAGATGAAGTAATTAAAAATTCTGGCTAATAGCGAATCGTTTTTAGAACAAAAGCGGGAAAGGATAGTTGGTTTTGTGCGGTGAGTTAGTGGCAGATGGTTGGCGCCGGGCGGCGGCTACGCCTTACCCAGCATCCGGTTCGCGCAATATGTTGGCCGGGTAAGCGCAGCGCCACCCGGCAAAAATTTAGCGCTTCGCGTTAAGCGCGGCGATGTCCTTCGGCGTGGTGCGGCAGCAGCCGCCGATCAGCTTCGCCCCGGCCGCCAGCCACTGCGGCAGATAATCCGCCAGGCTGGCGCAGGCTTCGCCATGATGGTGCCAGGTCTTGCTCACCGCATCATAATGTTCGCCGGAGTTAGGATAGACCACCAGCGGCAGGGCCGTCAGGCTGTGCAGATGCGCCAGCGCCGCGGGCGTATTTTCCAGGGCGATACAGTTGATCCCCACCGCCACCACCTGCGGGTTATCCGCCAGGGCGGCCATCACCTCGCGCAGCGGCGTGCCGTCGCTGAGATGTTCGGCGTCGCGCAGCGTGAAGGAGTACCAGGCGCGAGCGCGGGGATACTCCTGCAGCAGGGCCGCCAGGGCCTGGATCTCAGCGAATGACGGCAGGGTTTCACAGGCCAGCAGGTCGGCGCCGGCATCCAGCAGCGCTTCGACGCGCGGGCGGTGGAAGGCCTGGAACTCTGCCGCGCTGCGCTGATAATCGCCGCGATACTCCGAGCCGTCGGCGAGAAACGCGCCATACGGCCCCACCGAACCGGCCACCAGCAGCGTACCGGCCTGCGGGTTCTCGGCGAGGTACGCCTCGCGCGCTTTGCGCGCCAGCTCGACGCTTTTGCCGATTAGCGCCCGGGACTGCGCCTCATCCAGCCCGCGCGCGGCAAAGCCCGCCGGAGTGGCCTGATAGCTGGCGGTGATCGCCACCTGCGCCCCGGCGCGAAAGTAGTCGAGATGCACATCGCGGATCAGCTGCGGGTTCTCCAGCAGCACTTTCGCCGACCACAGGCTGTCGGCCAGATCGCAGCCGCGGGCCTCCAGCTCGGTGGCCATGGCGCCGTCCAGCAGCACGAAAGGCTGGGCGGCAAGCAGGGCGGTAAACGGATTAGTCTGCGACATGTTGGGGCTCCTGAGTCATATTCCGTGAACGAGTAAGATACCAGGCACCATAGCACAGGGCCACAAAGGGGATCCCGCACCACAGCGCAATTCTCTGGCTCGGGTCAAAAGCGAGGCCCACGCAGGCCACCAGGCACAGCACAAAGCCCAGAACGGGCACTACCGGATACCAGGGAGCGCGATACTGCAGATCGCTCAGCGCCTTACCCTGCTGCAGATGGCGGCGGCGGAACATAAAGTGCGAGGCGCAGATGCTCAACCACACCGCCACCACCGCAAAACCGGAGATCGCCGACAGCGCGACAAACACCGTATCTGGCGCCACCACGCTGGAGAACAGCGCCAGCACGCCGCCCAGCATACTCACCGACAGGGCGGTCACCGGCACGCCCCGTTTATTGACTTTGGCAAAGCAGGCCGGCAGCGTCTTCTCGTTCGACAGCGACCACAGCATCCGCCCGGAAGCGTACAGGCCGGAGTTAGCCGCCGACAGGATCGCCGTCAGGATCACGAAGTTGAACATGTCCGCCGCATAAGGGATGCCCACCTTCTCAAACACCAGCACGAAGGGGCTTTTCTCCACTCCCGCCTGCTGCATCGGGATCAGCGCCGCCAGCACAAACACGGTGCCGATAAAGAAAATAATCAGCCGGGCGATGGTGGTGCGGATGGCAACCGGAATAACCTTATGCGGGTTTTCCGTCTCTCCGGCGGCAATGCCGATAAGCTCCGTCCCGGAGAAGGCGAAGTTCACCGCCACCATGGTCATCAGGATCGGCAGGCCGCCGTGCGGGAACCAGCCTTCGGCGGTGATATTGCGCAGGCCCGGCGCCGGGGAGCCATCCTGCATCGGAATGATGCCGAAAATGGCCGCGCCGCCGAGAATAATAAACGCGACGATGGTGATCACTTTCACCAGCGAGAACCAGAACTCGCCTTCGGCGAAGAAGCGCGTCGAAATGATGTTAAGGCCGAAGATCACTGCGCAGAACACCACGCACCAGATCCAGACCGGCACCTGCGGGAACCAGTACTGCATGCAGAATCCCGCCGCGGTGAAGCTCGACCCCAGCGCCACCGTCCACGTTAGCCAGTAGAGCCACGCCACGGTATAGCCCGTCGCCGGGCCAAGATAGCGCGCCGCGTAAACGTGGAAGGCGCCGGTCTCTGGCATCGCCACCGACAGTTCGCCAAGGCACTGCATCACCAGCCAGACCACCAGGGCGCCAATCAGATACGCCAGCAGCGTCCCGGCCGCGCCGGTGGTGGAGATGATATAGCCGGTATTGAAGAATAAGCCGGTGCCAATCACGCCGCCGAGCGACAGCATGATCAGATGGCGCGTTTTCATGGTGCGCTTCAGCTGCCCACCTTGTTGTTGTGTTGTGCTTTGCATTTTATTTTCTCACGCCAGCCCGCTTGCCCGGGTCATGATGCGTATAAACGTATAGACATCTAAACATCCAAAAGAAGAAGTGTTATACCGTGCCGCCGCTGAAAAAGCAAAGCCGCTGCACCAGGGTGCGCGCCGACAGCGTGCAGCCTGCCCCATTTTTGCGCAGCGCCAGCGGGCGCGCCACGGACTGACGCCTTATCGCGGCAGACAACGTTCTGGCACTCTCTTTGCAGCCTGTCGTTCAGCACCTTTCTATCTGGCGAGGCAA
>ENA-UEQJ01001465-UEQJ01001465.1-human-gut-metagenome-genome-assembly--contig:-NODE-1465-length-18855-cov-6.663649_pt1 | contig 18855 bp, 9 predicted proteins | sample MGYA00242937_ERZ507938 | MGnify/ENA primary metagenome ERZ507938 (study PRJEB26167, sample SAMN06115437) | human gut metagenome | host: Homo sapiens | place: China:Gansu | collected 2015-07-03 | study...
TTTTTTTCATAGAGATTTAGATTTAAGGTTAGAAGAATTGTGGAAGTCGTGAGACTTCCCTTTTTTTCATCTTAACGTTTACTATTCTTCATTATGAGAATGCAATGACACTTCATCTCAAGTGTTGCAATTGAAAATATTGCAGGAAGATGGTGCAGAATAAGTAAACCTAAAAAGCCTTCTTCGTGAGAAGAGGCTTTTTTATTTTTTTCTTTTTCAAAGAAATTTATTGTTAATACAAGAGAGAGGGGGAACTCGTGATGAGTTCCCCCTCTTGTTTGTTATCTAACGTATGTGGATGAATTAATCCAATACGATAGGTTTGTATTTCGGAACTAATGCTTTCATAATCACCCATCCGAGCAAGTAAGATACTGCACAGATACAGAACATGATGAAATATCCGGCAGGTTTGCCTTCAAATCCCATGAATGTCATGTGGGTTTCGTCAGCATGCACAAATAATACGCCTGCACCGTATTGCATAAGCATAGAACCTACGCCACCGGCCATACCGCCGATACCTGTAATACTTGCAATTGCGGTTTTTGGGAACATATCGCCTACCGTAGAGAAGATATTGGCCGACCATGATTGGTGAGCCGCTCCACCGATACCGATTAAAATAACCGGGAACCACGGAGAAAGTGTTCCTAACGGCTGTGCCAACAATACTACCAATGGGAAGAATGCGAAAATCAACATCGCTTTCATACGGGCAGCATACGGGTTCATACCTGTCTTATTAATAAAGATAGTCGGAAGTTTACCACCGTAGATAGACAACATGGTCACCGCATACAACGTGAAAATCAATGCCATCCCCAATCCATCGGATGTCTTAATATCAAATTGGGTGTTCAGATAAGACGGAGTCCAGAACAGGAAGAACCACCACACACCGTCGGTCATAAACTTACCGGCGGCAAAAGCCCATGTCTGCTTGTATGTGAAGCATTGGAGGAAGCTCATTTTCTTTTCTTCCTTTACTTCTGCATTTGCGGGGATCTCACCTTCCTCAAACTTATCTTGTTCGATATAGTCCAATTCGGCTTTATTGACGTGCTTGCTCTTGTCGGGAGAAGTATACATGAATACCCACATTCCCATCCAGATAAATCCGAGAGCACCGATAACGATAAAAGCCATTTCCCATCCCCAAGCCTTAGCGAGCAATGGGATAGATACGGGAGCGATCAGAGCACCGATAGAAGCACCGGCATTAAAAATGGAAGTTGCATAAGCGCGGTCTTTCTTCGGGAAATATTCGGCTGTTACTTTGATAGCTGCAGGGAAGTTACCGGCCTCACCAAGTGCAAGGATACAGCGTGCAGCCAGGAAACAGTACATACTTACGGTAGCCAGCACGACAACGACGTCTCCGGTAGCGGCGATCAGTTCGGCTGCGCTGTGCATACCTACGTATTGCTCGGTTACGATTCCGCAAAGTGCGTGCATACAAGCACCTGCCGACCATACACCGATTGCCCAGAGATACCCTTTCTTGGTTCCCATCCAGTCGACAAAGCGTCCGGCAAACAACATACAAATGGCATAGACAATAGAAAATACGGAAGTGATCGTACCATAGTGTACCTCATTCCAATGAAATTCCGGTTTGATAAATTCGTCCCAGGTCAATGAAAGAACCTGTCGGTCGAGATAATTGACTGTAGTAGCAAAGAATAGCATAGCACAGATGGTCCATCTGTAGTTTGTCATCTTTTCGCCTGTTTTTTGAAATGCATTCATGATAATGGATTTAAATAGATTTTGATTCGCTGACAAAGGTCGGTATTTCGACTGGATTTCATTTGTAAAAATTGGTCGAATTCATGTATTATCCGTTACATTATGTATGTAATTTGTTTCAAAGGGGGCGTCATAACGAATAATAAAACGCAAATTAACGCAGATTATCACAGAAGTAATTTTATAGGCCGTTGGTTAACCTATATATAATTAAAAACAATCTGCGATAATTTGCGTTAATCTGCGTATTAACACATTCTCTTACTGATATGTAATTCAGAGCTGCGCAACGATTAGCGCATTTCTGTATATTTAATCTTGTCCATGTCTCCATAGTCCAGGTTTTCACCCGCCATACCCCAGATAAACATATAGTTGCTGGTTCCGGCAGCGGCGTGGATAGACCATTCCGGTGACATGATAGCCTGTTCGTTCTGCATCCAGACGATACGTTCTTCCTGCGGTTCGCCCATGAAGTGGCAGATTGCATTGCCTGCCGGTACGTTGAAGTAGAAATATGCTTCGATACGACGGCTGTGAGTATGTGCAGGCATTGTGTTCCATACGCTGCCCGGTTTCAATTCTGTCAGCCCCATCTGCAATTGGCAAGGACCTTCTTCAAGCACGTTGTTGACAATCAGCTGATTGATAACGCGGTCGTTGCTCTCTTCCATCTTTCCGGCAGGGAAAGAGTTCGCTTTCAGAGAACCTTTGCGTCCGTCGATTGTAATCAACTGAGTCTTGTATTCCTTGTGAGCAGTAGCCGAGTTGATGTAGAACTTAGCAGGATTGCTTGAATCTTTACTCTTGAAAGTCACTTTCTGTTTGCCTCTACCTACGTACAAAGCATCTTTGAATTTCAATGTGTATTCTTTACCGTCTACGGTTACGATACCTTCACCGCCAATGTTGATAACACCCAGTTCGCGGCGTTCCAAAAAGAATTTAGCTTTCAGCGGGTCGATAGTTTCCAATACCAGCTCTTTAGTTGCAGGAACTGCTCCACCGAAGATAAAACGGTCATACATGGAATATGTAACGTTGATTTCGTTCGGAACCATTACTTTTTCCATCAGGAAGCTACTACGCAGGCGGTTTGTATCATACGTTTTCACGTCTTGCGGATTGCAAGCCACTTGCATCTTGTAATTTACTTGGGCTGAAGCAGACATGGCTGCGATACCCAACATCATTGCAATTGCTAATCTTTTCATATTTCGAATTTTTATTGGATTATTATTATGTCATTGATTATTTGTTCTCTAATGCTTCTTTCGCATCTTTTCTAGTCATGCGGATACGGTTGTAAACAGCCATTCCGAGCGCAAGTATCACAAGGATAGCCGGGCCGACAATCTTCAGGCTGTAAGTCAGGTGGAAGATACCCCAGCAGAAGAGACTGGAAGCGAAGTCGAGCGCGCCGCCTTCAAAGCCTGCGGGAATATTTACTGTCGGGTCACCCGTAGCTGCATATACGTCTTTGGCAGCCAGTGTGAAGAATCCTGCCAGTTCTGTAACGAAGTACAGACCTACTATCAAGGCTACCAGACCGATGATGAATGATTTCACCACATTGCCTTTTGTGATAGGCAGAATCATCGGGAACAAGTAGAACATACCTGCCAGAGAAGCCAGCGGTAAGAAACGGTTGCCCGGAAGGATAACAGCCAGGAAGATAGTGACAGGAATCAAAAGCAGAGATACCACCAGTGTAGTAGGATGTCCGATCACCAAAGCGGGACTCATACCAATGCTTAAACCGGTGCTGTTCTTATATTTCTTGGCAATCAACTCGCGGGTAGCGTCGGAGATTGGTTTCAAACCTTCGATAAAGAGGCTGGTGATACGCGGAATCAATTCCATTACGGCTCCCATCTTGATACCCAATCCTAAAATGCCGGGAATGCTGTCCACTACTTCTTGCCAGCTTGCGCAACCCAGCGCTCCGATACCGCAACCGATTACGATACCCAGGAACAACGGTTCGCCCATCAGTCCGAATTTCTTTTTCATACCTTCCGAATCGATATTCAACTTATCGAATCCCGGAATCATATCAAGTAATTTATTGATAACAATAGCGAATGGAACAAAACTTTGGCAGAACGGCTGAGGAATAGAGATACCGTCCATTTTGTCATAAAACTTCTGGAAAGCGGGAGCAGTCATATCCGCCATTACAAGCGTGATGATGTAGCAGATGATAGCGGCGAAGAATCCCCAAAGAATACTGTCGGAAGCAAAATAAACGATCGCTCCGATAAAAGCGAAATGCCAGTAGTTCCAAAGGTCAATGTTGACAGTGCGTGTCGTTTTGGTAAGCAGCATCAGCAAGTTGACCCCCAAACAAACCGGAATAATAAAAGCACCGACAGATGTATTATAGGCTACTGCTGCCGCAGAAGGCCAACCCATGTCGAAAATACCCAATTCCAATCCGTAGATTTCTACCATTTTACTCAGTGCAGGACCCAGACTGCTGGTAAGCAACGCTGTGACTACCGACAAACCGACGAAACCGACACCTACTAATAAACCGCTTTTCAGCGCTTTCGGTAGTTTAATACCGATACATACTCCTAAGACTGTGAAAATGACCGGCATCATTACTGCCGCTCCAAGACCGATAATGTACTTGAATACTTCTTCCATTCTGTTCTTTTTTCTCTGTTTTAATGATATATTACTGTGTTTCCCCAGAGGGTATTAGTTGTAAACCGTGCCAAAAGTACGACCTTTTCCGCTTTCTTCCAAAACGAAACTCTTAATTTATCAGATATTGCATCAAAAATGGACATTTTTGACGTTTACGTGCACAAAATTAGTCGTTTCCGTGCACGAAAAACAAAAAATACACCTAGTTGACTAAAAAATCCCATAGGCTTTGAAGGAAAAGCGCTACTTTCGTACCGTGAAAAGACCTGAATGTTTAATCCTTAAAATAGCAATCCATGAGACGAACTCTCTTTTCTGATTTTTTTATATTGTTTTTATTCATAACAACCGTTCCTTTAGTCTTGTCGGCTCAGCAGGTAGACAGCAAATTAGACAGCAAATTGCCCTGGTCGGTGAGGATGACTGAATCGGAAATGATCCGTTGCCCCGAATCCTGGCAGCTCGATTTCCAGCCGAAGTTGAAGTGGGACTATTGTCACGGACTTGAATTGGGGGCTATGCTTGATGTATATGATGCGTATGGCGATGAGAAGATTCGTGATTACGCCATCGCTTACGCGGACACAATGGTACATGAAGACGGGACGATTACCGCTTATAAGCTGACCGATTACAGTCTCGACCGCATCAACTCCGGTAAAATCCTTTTCCGTATTTATGAGCAGACGAAGAATCCTAAGTATAAGAAAGCGCTCGACTTGCTTTACAGCCAGTTTGAAGGGCAGCCTCGCAATGCGGATGGCGGCTTCTGGCACAAAAAGATTTACCCGCATCAGATGTGGTTGGACGGCATTTATATGGGAGCTCCTTTCTATGCGGAATATGCGTTCCGCAATAATCTTCCGCAGGCTTATGCGGATGTAATCAATCAGTTTGTAACCTGTGCCCGCCACACATACGATCCAAAGAATGGACTTTACCGCCATGCGACGGACGTGAGCCGCACCGAACGTTGGGCGGATCCCGTCACGGGGCAGTCCAAGCACACTTGGGGACGTGCGATGGGGTGGTATGCGATGGCTTTGGTTGATGCGCTGGAGTTTATTCCGAAGCATGAAGCCGGAAGAGATTCTCTGCTGGATATTTTGAATAATGTTGCCGTACAAGTGAGGAAACTTCAAGACCCGAAGACCGGAGGATGGTATCAGGTGATGGACAGAAGCGGGGATAAGGGGAATTATGTGGAATCTTCCTGCTCTGCTATGTTTATTTATTTCTTGTTCAAGGCGGTACGGCTGGGATATATTGATAAATCATATTTGAATGTGGCGCTGAAAGGCTATAAAGGTTTCCTGAATAATTTTATCGAAGTGGACAAGAATGGAGTGGTAACTGTCACGAAGGCTTGCGCGGTGGCAGGATTGGGAGGAAAAGTATACCGTTCAGGCGATTATGACTATTATATCAATGAAACGATTCGCAATAATGACCCGAAGGCGGTAGGTCCGTTCATAATGGCGAGTTTGGAATATGAACGTCTTTTGTCCTATGAGCAACAGCAAAAGCAAGACACGTTGGTTGTGTCACGTGATGGAACGGGTAAGTATCGTAATATCCAGGACGCTGTGGAGGCGGTACGCGCCTTTATGGATTATACGGTGACTATCTATATAAAGAAAGGGGTATATAAAGAAAAGCTAGTGATTCCTTCGTGGGTGAAGAACGTGCAACTGGTAGGTGAAGATTCCGAAAAGACGATTATTACGTATGATGATCATGCCAATATCAATAAGATGGGAACATTCCGTACCTACACCGTGAAAGTGGAAGGCAGTGATATCACTTTCAAGGACTTGACGATTGAGAATAATGCCGCTCCTTTGGGGCAGGCAGTTGCCCTCCATACCGAAGGAGACCGGCTGATGTTTGTCGGCTGCCGCTTTCTTGGAAATCAAGATACCATTTATACAGGCTCGGAGGGTAGCCGTTTGCTGTTTACCAACTGCTATATAGAAGGTACTACTGATTTTATCTTCGGTCCTTCCACTGCACTTTTTGAGTATTGCGAGCTGCATAGCAAACGTGATTCGTATATCACTGCTGCTTCGACTCCTCAAAATGAAGAATTCGGCTATGTCTTTAAAAACTGCAAGCTGACGGCTGCTCCCGGAGTGAAAAAGGTCTATTTAGGTCGTCCTTGGCGTCCATATGCCGCTACGGCTTTTATTAATTGTGAATTTGGCGGACATATCCGTCCCGAAGGTTGGCATAATTGGAAGAATCCGGAGAATGAGAGAACAGCCCGTTATGCGGAATTTGGAAACACAGGAGACGGTGCGGATACATCGGGACGCGTGGCATGGGGCAAACAGCTTACAAAGAAGGAAGCCTTGAGGTATACACCGGAGAATATTTTCAAAGAAAATAGCAATTGGTACCCTTACAAGTAAGAGAAATGGGGTAAACGGTCCTTTGCCGACTTGTTTCCACTTGTTTCGCCACAGCGAACTTTTTGTTTCACGGCATGAAACTTCGGTTTCATCGGTGTGAAACTGTAGTTTCACCGGTAAGAAACTCTAGTTTCATCAGTGAGAAACTTTAGTTTCAAGCGCTTGAAACTTTCTGTTCGGCTGCTTGAAACTCTTTGCTTTGTACCGGCAAACACTTAGCTTTACGGTGATAAGCGTTTGGCTTCACGGTGATAGATGACAGTTGGGTGATAGGTTGGTTATGAGGAACTGTCACCATCTTACTGGTTGATAATAAGTAGTTTGACTATCGAAGGTGATAGGTGATAGAGGAAAACGTTTTTTTGTATGTAGGAGAGTAGTATAATTAAAGTAAGATAAGTATGAAAATACAAGGAAATAAAATGATATGGCTGCTGGCGGCGGCTTTTATTCTTTTGTCTGCATTCCGTGCGGATAAACCTGTTGTCACTATCTTTATGATCGGTGATTCGACGATGGCAAATAAAAAGATGGATGGGGGAAATCCCGAAAGGGGATGGGGAATGGTGCTTCCCGGTTTCTTTTCCGAAGATGTACGGATAGACAATCATGCCGCCAACGGGCGCAGTTCTAAAAGCTTTATTTCTGAAGGACGTTGGGAAAAAGTGATTTCTAAAGTGAAGAAAGGAGATTATGTCTTTATTCAGTTCGGGCATAATGATGAAAAAACGGATTCTACCCGTCATACCGATCCGGGAACTACTTTCGACGATAATCTCCGTCGGTTTGTCAACGAAACCCGTGCGAAAGGCGGTATCCCCGTACTATTCAATTCCATCGTCCGCCGTAACTTTGTTCAGCCGAAAGATGCTTCTATTGCGGAAGACATCCGACGGATACCCGGTGCATCCAAAGAGCAGCCCAAAGAAGGAACCGTTCTGTTCGATACTCATGGGGCATATCTGGATTCTCCCCGCAATGTTGCCAAAGAGTTGGGAGTGACCTTTATCGACTTGAATAAAATCACGCACGACTTGGTGCAGGGACTTGGTCCCGCAGAGTCGAAAAAGCTGTTCATGTTTGTAGAACCCAATCGGGTTCCGGCCTTTCCGAAGGGACGTGAGGACAATACTCATTTGAATATCTATGGGGCAAGAACCGTAGCGGGATTGGCGGTGAAAGCCATCGGCAAAGAGATTCCGGAATTGGCGAAATGTATCCGTCATTATGATTATGTGGTGGCTCAAGACGGCAGCGGTGATTTCTTCACTGTGCAGGAAGCCGTTAATGCTGTCCCCGACTTTCGCAAAAATGTACGTACCACAATCCTTGTCCGCAAAGGCACTTACAAAGAAAAGATAATCATCCCCGAAAGTAAGATTAATATCTCCCTGACTGGCGAAGATGGTACGATACTGACCAATGACGATTTCGCAAACAAGAAGAACGTATTCGGTGAGAACATGGGAACTTCCGGTTCGTCCAGCTGTTACATCTATGCTCCTGATTTTTATGCCGAGAATATCACCTTCGAGAACTCTGCAGGTCCCGTGGGGCAAGCAGTTGCCTGTTTTGTTTCTGCCGACCGTGCCTATTTTAAGAACTGTAGTTTTCTCGGCTTCCAGGATACACTCTACACATACGGCAAGCAAAGCCGCCAATATTATGAGGACTGCTACATCGAAGGCACGGTCGATTTTATTTTCGGCTGGTCTACGGCTGTCTTCAATCGTTGCCGCATTCACAGCAAGGGGGATGGCTACGTCACTGCCCCTTCTACCGATAAAGGAAAGAAGTACGGTTACGTTTTCTACGACTGTCGGCTGACGGCTGATGCGGAAGCTACAAAGGTCTATTTGTCACGTCCCTGGCGACCTTATGCACAGGCTGTATTTATTCGCTGCGAACTGGGTAAACATATTCTTCCTGTCGGCTGGAACAATTGGGGTAAGAAGGAAAACGAAAAGACAGTCTTTTATGCCGAATATGGCAGTAAAGGCGCAGGGGCCAATCCGCAAGCACGTACGGCATTCTCCCGTCAGTTGAAAAATTTGAAAGGTTATGAGCCGGTAACAGTGCTGGCAGGAGACGATGGTTGGAATCCGGTGAGGGACGGAAACCGGTTGTTGGATGTGAAACGTTGATTATATCTCCCGATTCTGCAAAATAGCTGTTGAAGATAGCGCCAGAATGCAAGTATTTTTCTATCTTTACGGCACAGAATCGAGTGATATATGATAAAGAAAACCTTAATTTCCGTAATTCTATTGTTGGCTGTCGTATTCACGGCACATACACAGCAACATTGCTTCTTTACCCACTATTCTACAGAGGACGGATTGTCGCAGAACACAGTCATGAACATCCTTCAGGACCATAAAGACAATTTGTGGTTTGCTACTTGGGATGGTATCAACCGTTTTGACGGCTACACTTTCAAGACCTATAAGGCACGTCAGGGAGATTACATCAGTCTGACCAATAACAGGGTGGACCGTATGTATGAGGATTGTTACGGTTTCCTCTGGCTGCTGACATACGACAACCGTGTCCATCGCTTCGATCCCAGAACGGAGACTTTCGAGCAAGTGCCCGCTGCGGGAGAAGAGGGAAGTACGTTCAATGTACATACCATTGAAGTAATGCCGAACGGGACTGTCTGGTTGCTGACCGACAATGACGGAGCGATCCGTATCCTGACCCATCCCGAAGAAAATAACCGCCTGACATGGGATATTTACTCCGGCAAGTCGGAATTGTTCCCTTCTTTCCATGTTTTTAAAGTCTATCAGGATAAAGCGGGAAACGATTGGCTGTTGACGGATAACGGATTGGGCTTGATTCGTCCCGGCACGCGGGAACCTGTTTCCTACTTTACGGAGACAAAAGGAAAGAACGGTGGCATGAACCAGGCTTTTTATGCGGCGCAGGAGAATGACGGACACATCCGTTTCGCTTCCGATCATGGACGCATCTGGTCTTATCGGAAAGAAGGTGGCGACTTTACATTGTTTGAACTGCCTACGAAGAGCCGCATCACCTCCATTCACGAAGTAGCTCCGGAGCAGACGGTGGTCACAACGGACTCGGATGGTTTCTTTACCTATCATCTGAAGACGAAAGCTGCCGTACATTATTCTTCTCTGACTTGCAAAGCGTTGCCCGACCGTCCGATTCTTTCGGCCTACGTAGACCGTTCTTCTGAAGTCTGGTTTGAACAGGAAGAACCGGGTGTTGTGGCTCATTTCAATCCGGCAACAGGAGTAGTCACCCGTGAACAGATTCTGATTGAATACAGTAATCCCGAACGTTCGCGTCCGGCTTTCCACATTTTTGAGGACGTGAACGGTTTCCTTTGGGTGCATCCGTACGGTGGCGGTTTCTCTTTCTTCGACCGGCAAAAAGGGCGTCTGGTTCCTTTCTATAATGAATTGGGCAGTCACGACTGGCGTTTCTCCAATAAGATTCATTCGGCTTTTTCTGATAAACAAGGCAATCTATGGCTTTGTACGCACTCCAAAGGATTGGAAAAGGTGACATATCGCAATGTTCCCTTTTCGATGATGATTCCTGTATTGCACGAGCATGAATCGCTGCATAACGAGGTGCGTGCTTTGTGCGAAGATAAGTTGGGTAACCTGTGGGTAGGAGTGAAAGACGGTATGCTCCGCCTGTATGATGTCCGCAGAACGTACAAAGGTTATCTGACGGAGAACGGTACTGTCTCTACCACCGGTACTCCGATGAGGGGAACCGCTTATTTCGTCATTCAGGATTCAAAAGGTATCATCTGGATTGCGACGAAAGGTGACGGACTGATCCGTGCCGAGTCCACCTCTCCGGACGGTATGTCCTACAGGCTGACCCGCTATCGTCATCAGGAGGATGATATGTACAGTTTGAGTGATAATAACGTGTATTGTGTGTACGAAGACCATCACGGGCGTATTTGGGTAGCTACTTTTGGCGGAGGTATCAATTATATCACGGAGGACAAGGACCGGAAGACTTTGTTTATCAATCATCGTAATAATCTGAAAGGTTATCCTATCGACCCTTGCTATAAGGCTCGCTTTATTACTTCCGACAATAACGGTCGCCTGTGGGTGGGAACTACTACGGGGGCTATCGCTTTCGACGAGAACTTTGAAAAACCGGAAGAGGTGGAGTTCCATCATTTCTCCCGTGTGCCGAACGACACGCAAAGTTTGAGCAACAATGACGTGCATTGGATTATCCCTACTCAAAATAAGGAACTTTATCTGGGAACATTCGGCGGCGGTCTCAACAAGCTGGTATCTATCGACAAAGACGGTCATGCTAAATTCGAGTCCTATTCGGTGCAGGATGGACTTTCTTCGGATATTTTGCTTTCCATCCGCGAGGACCATAAACGGAATCTATGGATCAGTACTGAGAACGGGCTTTGCAAGTTCAGTCCGTCGGAAGAACGCTTCGAGAGTTTTGATGAACGCAGCATTACTTTTCCGGTGCGTTTCAGTGAGGCGGCCTCTACGCTGACTGCCAAAGGGAGTATGCTTTTCGGTGCCAGTGGCGGTGTCTTTATTTTCAATCCGGATTCTATCCACAAAAGCAGCTATGTTCCGTCTATCGTATTCTCCAAGTTGACGGTAGCCAATGAGAACGTCGTACCCAGAGACGGCTCGTTGCTGAAAGTGGATATTGATGATACAGACCGGTTGGTGCTTTCGCATGACGAGAACATCTTTTCCATTCATTTTGCGGCATTGGACTACACCAATCCGCAGAATGTGCAGTATTCATATATTCTAGATGGTTTTGAAAAGCAGTGGACGTTTGCCGACAAGCAGCGGAGTGTGACTTATACGAACCTTCCGAAAGGGAAATATGTGCTCCGTGTCCGTTCTACCAACAGCGACGGGGTGTGGGTGGAGAACGAACGTGCGTTGGATATAGTGATTCTTCCTTCGTTTTGGGAGACCCCTGTGGCGTATGTGATGTATGTACTTTTTGTTTTGATTATTATCCTCGTGGCTGTTTATATCCTGTTCACGATTTATCGGTTGAAGCATGAGGTGTCGGTAGAGCAGCAGATCTCGGATATTAAGTTGCGCTTCTTTACGAATATTTCCCACGAATTGCGTACGCCGCTTACATTGATAGCCGGACCGGTGGAGCAGGTGCTGAAGAATGATAAATTGCCGGCCGACGCACGGGAGCAGTTGGTGGTGGTAGAAAGGAACACCAGTCGGATGCTTCGTCTCGTCAATCAGATATTGGACTTCCGCAAGATTCAGAACAAGAAGATGAAGATGCAGGTGCAGCGTGTGGATGTCGTGCCGTTCGTCCGTAAGGTGATGGATAACTTCGAGGCTGTCGCCGAAGAGCACCGGATTGATTTCTTGTTTGAGACGGAAAAGGAACATCTTTATCTTTGGGTGGATGCGGATAAGCTGGAAAAAATTGTGTTTAACTTGCTTTCCAATGCTTTTAAATATACGCCGAACGGGAAGATGATTACGATTTTTATCCGCGAGGATGAAGAAGTCGTTTCCATCGGTGTGCAGGATCAAGGTATCGGTATAGCCGAGAACAAGAAGAAATCGCTGTTTGTCCGTTTTGAGAATCTGGTGGATAAGAATCTTTTCAATCAGGCGAGCACAGGTATTGGGCTCTCGCTGGTGAAGGAACTCGTAGAGATGCATCAGGCTACTATCAGTGTTGACAGCCGTTTGGGAGAGGGCAGTTGTTTTAAAGTGTATTTCCTGAAAGGGAAAGGACATTACGATAAAGAGGTTGAGTTTATCCTCGAAGATACCGGCGCTCCGATGGAAATGGGACAGGTGGTGGATTTGGCCAATTCCTCCATTCAGTCCGAAAGGTTGGTTGCGGACACAGAGGAGGTGGGGACCGCTTCTTCTGTGGAGGAAGAACAGGAAACGGAAGAGGGAAACGCTAAGGAACTGATGTTATTAGTGGAGGATAATCAAGAGTTGCGGGTATTTTTGCGTAGCATATTCGCTTCGAATTATCGGGTGGTGGAGGCTGCTGATGGTATGGAAGGATGGAGCAAGGCGTTGAAGTATGTACCGGATATTATTATCAGCGATGTCATGATGCCGGAGAAGGATGGTATCGAGATGACGCGTGAACTCCGGGCGGATATGACGACCAGCCATATACCTATTATCTTGTTGACGGCCAAGACTACGATCGAGAGTAAATTGGAGGGGTTGGAATATGGCGCGGATGATTACATAACGAAGCCTTTCAGTGCGACTTATTTGCAGGCGCGTGTGGAGAACTTGCTGTCGCAGCGAAAGAAGTTGCAGAGTTTCTATCGGGAGAATTTGCTGAATATACCGGTTGCGGACTCGAACGGTAGTTTGTCCGGTGTATCCACAACGTCCGAAACGGTTGTCGGGGGTACCTCCGAAGCACAAAAGAACGATGTGGACGGACAGGTGTCGGAGGTTCCGGTGATGTCTCCCAACGATCGTAAGTTTATGGATAAGTTGGTCGAACTGATGGAAAAGAATATGGATAACGGAGAGTTGGTTGTCGATGATCTGGTCAGTGAACTGGCAGTCAGCCGTTCGGTATTCTTTAAGAAACTGAAGACCTTGACGGGATTGGCGCCTATTGAGTTTATAAAGGAGATGCGTATGAAGCGTGCCGTGCAGTTGATAGAGACGGGTGAGTTTAATATGACGCAGATTTCGTATATGGTGGGTATTAATGATCCGCGATATTTCAGCAAGTGTTTCAAAGCGCAAGTGGGGATGACACCGACTGAATATAGGGATAAGAAACAGGGAAAATAGGATTTGTTTAAATGCGGATTAACGTGAATTAACGCGGATTTTCGCAAAGATAAACTCTTAATCTGGAGTCTGATCTGCGAAAATCCGCGTTAATCCTGCGTTTTATCCGATTGTGGTATCGCGGAATTTACTTTTAAGGAAACAAGTGATTGACCAGGCTGTTCATGTAGACTTCCAGATTGGTGTATTCTTTGCTAAGTCCATAAACCGTCCCGTCAGCAGGATCATTCGGATTCAATCCGTTCTTTTTCTCCCATTCGTCAGGCATACCGTCACCGTCTGTGTCGGCAGGTGCGGTGGTTGTTTTATATTCTGGCCATCCGCCTACATCTTTCGGTTGGTCGATCATTCCGTTGGTGCTGCCATGAGAACCTTCGTAAGTATACTTCCCTTTCTTTGTTTCTTCCACGATGCGTTGGTCTACCGCGTCGCGGCGATAAGAAGCTCCGGCAAATTCGAGAACATCCTTGTACGCTTTCTTGGCAGGTTGCAATGAGGCGCGTTCGGCTATATCAAATATTTTGGAAGAGAGAACCTCGTCTTCGGGTGCGAATTCCTTTTTGATAACCAATCCGTAAGCATTGTCCCGGTTCACTTTGTAGAGAGCTTCCTTTTGTTTGTCTGTCAGGCTGGAACAGGTAGGATCCATATAGTTGCCGTCAAAATAGAACACTCCGTGAACTCCGGCTTTATTATTGTTCTTTCCGTCATCGGCGTATGCGGTGAACAGGCGTTTGTAAGAACCTTTGGTGGCACTGAAAGGTCCCGGCTTGTAGTAGTTGTTGATGAAATTGTACGAACCGCCTTCTCCTGCGTATGCTCCGTCACTGCCGTAATTGTATATTACGTTATTGAACAGGTCTACCTTTTCTTCTTCCGGCTTGCCGGTATAACGGCTTCCGCAGAGACGCGGTGTGCGGTTGGTGTGGTGTGCTAGCAGATTGTGGTGGAAAGAAGCTCCTTGACCGCCCCATATACCTCCGTAGCCGTGTGCTCCTTTTTCATGGATGGAGTTGGCAAGGCTTTCGCTGATGATACACCATTGGAGGGTGAAGTTACGGTTGTCATAGAATGTGGCGCATTCGTCCGTGCTCCAACTCATGGAGCAGTGGTCGATGATGATATTCTGATGCGCTTTTGTTCCGTTCATGGCATCGTCACCTTTTTGCTTGATGTCAACTCCCATACGCGAACGGATAAAACGGACAATCACGTTGTCCGCTTGGATGGAGAATGTATAGTTCTTCAGACATATACCATCGCCCGGTGCTGTCTGACCGGCAATAGTCAGGTCTCCGTTATTCACTTTCAATGATTTCTGGAGTTCAATGATCCCGCTGACCGCGAAAACAATGGTACGCGGACCTTTTTGATTGATAGCCCAGCGGAGTGTTCCCTTTGAACCGTCGTCGGCTAAGGAGGTGACGGTGTAGACTGCGCCACCGGCACCGCCTGTGGTGTATTTACCGGCTCCATCGGCTCCGGGAAAGGCGGGGACTTTGGAGCGGTCGATGGGACTAGGACAATTTTCCCTTATTATTGCAGCACTTGCAGCAAGGGGAAGCATGAATAATATGCAGAGTGTTCCTAATAATACTTTGTTCATAATATGATTTTTATTTTATCGGATATAAGTTCTTGACTAGGTCGTTTATGTATACCTCCAAATTTGTGTATTCAGCACTCAATTGGTATTTTACGCCGTCGGATGTATCATTGGGATTGAGCTTGTTTGCTGTCTCCCAGCTGTCAGGAATACCATCGCCGTCAGTATCTAGTGGAGCACTTTCTGATTGGTAAGTAGGCCATCCGCCTACATCCTGTTGTGAATCGATGATTCCGAATTTGCCTCCATTGCTTCCTGGGTATGTGTAGCTCCCTTCCTGTGTCTCTTGTATGATACGCGTATCTACAGCGTCACGTTTATAAGAAGCTCCGGCATACTTTAATACATCTGCGTAAGCCTCTTGCGCTGATTGTGTAAAGGTACTGACATCATTTGAAATAACAAATTCCGTTTGTGATTTTAATGCATTTTCATCATTGTTTGGATAAGGAATGGTTTCGTCCACACCGTTGACACTGATTTTCTGGTTTGGCTGAAAACCTACCCAATTGTCATTGTTGACTACTGCAATAAGTGATTTGTTGCTTTGGTCAAGAGCGGCTGACGTATCGTCAAAATAGTTTCCTTTCAGATGAAATACTCCCCATACGCCTTTTGCCTGGTTGTTAGTTCCATCATCGGGACCTGGAGCGACAATACGGTTAATGACAATTTTCTTCGTGTTGGTAGCAGCACCCGGCTTATAATAATTGTTGACGAAGTTGTAATTTCCTCCTTCTCCGGCATAGCCTCCGTTGCCTGCTCCCCAATTGTAAAATACGTTATTGCGTACGTCTACCTTTTCATTGTCGGGCGAGTTGCTATAACGACTTCCGCATAGACGGGGAGTACGACTGACGTGGTGAGCTAATAGGTTGTGGTGGAAAGTGGCAGGAGAACCACCCCAAATGCCACCGTAACCGTGAGCCCCTTTCGGATGTATGCTGTTGGCAAGACTTTCGGCAATGAGACACCACTGCATTGTGAAATTAGTGTTACCATAAAAAGAAGCGCATTCGTCTGTGCACCAGCTCATAGAACAGTGGTCTATGATGATGTTCTTTTGATTCCTGCCGAAAATGGCATCCGCGTCTTTGGTTTCTTCGTTATTGATTTGCTCGTCTCCTAGACGGAAACGCATGAAACGTATGATAACATTGTCAGCCTCTAGAATAACCGGATATCTTTTCAGGCAGATACCGTCACCGGGGGCTGTTTGTCCGGCGATGGTTACATTTCCTTTTTGTATAGTCAGGTTTTGTTGCAGGTCGATGATTCCACTGACTGCAAATACAATAGTGCGAGTTTCAGATTGGTTGAGTGCCCAGCGCAGAGTTCCTACTGCACCATTGTCTGCAAGTGACGTTACTGTGTAGACTTTGCCTCCCGCACCTCCTGTTGTGTAGCGGCCAGCCCCGAATGCTCCGGGGAAGGCTGCTATTTTGGTACGGTCAGGTGTTGGATAGTCTATTAACTCTTCATCATTAGGTTCTTCTGTCTTATCTGAATTTCCGGGAAAATACTGATAACTGTTGGTGAGTTTCGCTTCGTCTTCCGAACAGGCTGCGAATGAAATTAGTAAACCGGAAAGAAATGCTCCGAATAATAACTTGTGCATAACTTTAATATTTTATTGATTGTTTATTCACTAAGAGTTCCGTATTTGTTGGCGGCTTTTACGGTGTAGGTTGCATCTGCATCACTTACGGTAAAAGAAGTGTCAATCGTTTGTCCTTCAAAACTTCCGTCTGCCTTGAAGATCAGGTAACAGATTGCTTTGTAACGGGCGTCCCAACTTAAGGTCGTTCCGTTGAGTGATACATTTTCCGGGGTTTCCAATTGTTCCATAAACTTCTTGGGATTCCAGCCGTCTGAACCGTTTACAATGTTCTCGTAAGTATATTTAATGTATTCGGAGTAACTTAATTCGGTTTTACCTTCATAATTATATGATGTACCATTGATAGTGTATTTAGTCTTTCGCTGACTCATATCTACCGCCTTTCCTTTTTTGTCCGTCGTGTTGTATTCAGCATACAAAGCAGGTACGGCGCTCATATCTCTCCATCCGGCAGGATCAATGTCGAATTTCAGTTTGGTGTTTAGAAATACAGTGATAGGATTGTTCTGCCAGGGTCTTCCTAATGTTTGAGCGGTTCCTTTACTCGGTTGATAGTCGAGGCTTTCTGTTCCATATTTGTCAGGATCTACTTTGTTGATACCGTCAACTGTGCAATTGTTGAATACATATCCCCAATTTGTGCCGGTAGTATGATTAGCGGCAGTTATAACACTTCCGTAGCGTACATTGTATAAGGTCGTGTTTTCTATCAATACGTTTCCGTTTCCATAGAAATAGTCAACGGCGCCTTCTATCCAGCAATCACTGGCATAATGTCTGGCATTGATACCATTCTCAGATGAAGACTGTACTTTGGTTTGCCATGTATCTTGGAAAGATCTGAATTTACAATTGTAGAAAGCAATTCTGTCATTGGCTGTGTACATTGCTTCCGCCATAGGACCGATCAGTTTTTCTGTTCCCCATGTATTCACAAAAGATATATTTTCTGCATAAAAATCGGTAGCATAGATCATAGTTACAGCTTCTTGGAATCTTTGGCTTTGGTTAGCCTCGTTTCTCCACGAATACTGCCATGCTTCTTCTCCGCCGTCACCGGTAGCATTGCTGGCACTGGTTAACTTACGTGCGATGATTGTCTTTTCTTTGTCCTGTCCGATCAAATGTATGAAAGGCTTGATTTTGGGAACATTGATGAATTCTTCATAAGTCCCATTCGCAACAAAAATAAGATAAGGTTCCGTACGGTTGCTTGGAACAGCATCAATGGCATCCTGAATACTGGTATAGTCACCTTTTCCATTAGGATCGACTATAACGTCGAACAGTTTTGGGGTGATCGCTTCTTCCATGATCTTGAAATTCAGAGTCAGTCCCTGATACGGGTTTCCGCTATAATCGAGCAATGCTCCGGAAGGTATTTTAAAGGTACAGTCTGTATTGTCTGATGTGCTGTATTTATAGCGCACCACATTATTAAGAATGATAATTCGTATATCGGCATCATTGAATGTGATGGATGTATTGGGGGCTTGGCGAACTTTCTTGTTGAAAGTCAGTTCTACATAGCCACTGTTACTTTCCAGTGTGGCACCTTCTGTAATGTTGGAAGATACGAGCGTCAATGCGCTCGTGTCTTCTGAATTATCATCGTCTTTGCATGCGAAAACAGCTAATGCCAGCATACAAATGAATAGGTAATTGCTTATTTTATAAATATATTTTGTATTCATAAGTTTTCTTTTTATTGTTATTTATTCCAACGTTGGTCACCGTAAGTTTTATAGGTGTCTATTTTTACGGTGAAGTCACCGTTCGCCGCAGCTGGTGCATTGAATAACTCTGCGCTTGTTATTGTTAAACATTCTCCTAATGCATTACTGTGAAAAGGTGAGTCGGAAGCTGTGTATACATTTTCAGAAGAGTTAACCGTAGTTCCTTCTTCGTATCCTTTTACTGTTTGTCCGGACTGGAATCCGCCAAACAATGTATTTGAAATATTCAAAGTCAATGGCTTACTACCAGAATTGATTATTGTATATG
>ENA-UEQJ01001498-UEQJ01001498.1-human-gut-metagenome-genome-assembly--contig:-NODE-1498-length-18632-cov-5.437672_pt1 | contig 18632 bp, 40 predicted proteins | sample MGYA00242937_ERZ507938 | MGnify/ENA primary metagenome ERZ507938 (study PRJEB26167, sample SAMN06115437) | human gut metagenome | host: Homo sapiens | place: China:Gansu | collected 2015-07-03...
GGTGTTGCGCACTGGTCAAAATATCATCATTGCAATGTTGCAAAATTGCAAATTAAGGTATTGACATACTGCCCCCATCGTGATATTATATCAACATAGAGAGGGCCGCACCGGTTACAGCCTACCAAGCCCCGGAGCAGCCCCCACACCAGACCAGAGGCCCAGCGCGTACAGTGTACCACGCCCGGCCTACCTGGTCAAGAGATAAGGCCATAGGGCCGGGAGGAATTACAATGTCTTACAATTTCAAGATCGGAGAACTGAAAGAAAATGCCCGTTATACTGTTTCCACTGTTGACAAGTGGGACGGAAGCGCCAAAACCGAGGAAATGTCCGGGGCGAGCTTGAAGAGCTTTGCAAACGGTTGTGCCCACCTATACGACATCCACGCCGAAGAAATCAGCGAAGAGGAAAAGACCACCAACCGCACCGCCGAGGAGATCACCGCAGTACTTGCAAATGCAATGCAGACACTACAGCAGCGCAAGGACCGCAGCGCATGGAGCCGGGGCGTTACAGCCTATGCCGTGGATATGCTGCAGCAGATCGCGGACTACTACAAAGACGGTTATATCTCCGCCGACGATCTCGAGACATGGGCAACCGCCGAGGCCGTAGCACTGAACGGCGCGCGGGACTGGAGCGAATACAGCTGGGGCGGCTCGGCCCTTGTGTATGATGGAGACATAGCCGCCGCGCTCTGCACCCCGTCCGAACTCAAAAAGACCCGCAACGGCGACCGCAGGCCGAACAGCCGGGAAGAATGGCTTGATGTGCAGGCCAGGGCATTGCATCAGGCTTTCCGCCGGGTGTATGCAGCTATCCGGGCCGCCCGGCAGGAGGTGCAAGCATGAGCGCTAATGAGATCGCCGCCAAGGTGCAAGAGCTTAGAGAGCTGCGCCGCATGGCTGACGAGCTGTCCGCAGAGATTGACAGCTTGCAAGATGCCATCAAGCAGCACATGGACGCCGTCGGGGTTGATACCCTGGCGGGCCTGGATTACAAGATCACCTACAAGGCCGTTACATCGTCCCGGCTGGACTCTAAGGCCCTCAAGGCCGATCAGCCGGAGCTGTATGCCAAGTACACCAAGCAGACCACGGCGCGCCGGTTTTGCCTCGTCTAAGGGGGTGCCGGATTGCTATCTATCTTGTTACTGATCATCTGGGTCCCGCTGGCCGTCCTGGCCGACGTGGTCCGCAAGTCCAAGTAATCAACCATCTGACAGGGGCAAAGCCCCGGAAAGGATATATCTCCATGACATATGTAGACGCTATCAAGGCCGGATATAAGACAGCCGACACCAAGTACCAGCGCGGATATATTAGCCGCCTGGCGGACCCCGACGCGCAGCCGGTACGGACTGCCGGAGGCACCCGCAAGGGCCAACTGTATGTGTTGCTCCCCTGCTATTGCAGCACTCAATACTGCATCCGGCAGTATCTCTATAGATAATCTTCCAGGCAACAGGCCGCCCCGGGATAGATCCGGGGCGGTTGTTTTTTTGCTTTTCCCGCAACGGCGTTTTAATGGCGTTTTGCGGGCTTTTGCTGTTGGGCGGTATTGGGATACTACCGCCAATGCAACACGCTGTGCGCGGCGTTTTAGCAGGGTTTGCGGCGGTGTTGTGGTGTACGCGTTATGGCGGCGTGTGGCTGCCCTGTTTTTTTCGGCCTGATCGGGGCAGCGCGGGCGCTTCCAGGCCCCGCGATGCTGTGGTGCAGGGGTCTAATCCCGGCCGAGACAGTGCGCACCATTCGGATCAGGGCGTGGTGGGCAAAAAGGCGGGGGGCGAGTCAAGCGGCTGTGAACATGCGCCCAATCTGGCGGGATCGCGCCGAAAGTCGCTGCGAAAGTCGCTTGGTTTTGCGCGAAAGTCGCTGATAGTCGCTAAACCGTGTATAATCCCGGGAAAGTCGTTGCCCCTACTCTGAAAGTTGCTGAATAGTCGCTAAAAAAATCAGGTTTCATAGTCGCAAGACGCCGCCTCGATGTACTTCTTCTGGAGTTCTTCGGGCGGTGTTTCTGTCCCGAGGGGATTGTTGGGCGTGAGAACGACCTCTTGTTTGTCGGTCATGCCGAAAAAGTTCTTTGCGCGGAAAATGTACGTAATCTGCGGAATTTTCCCCTGAGAGACCAGTTTTGCGTCGATTCCGGCCAAAATTTGTTTGGCTTTTTTTATCATGCCAGCCCTCACGGGGCCCAGCGATCCCTTTTGCCAGTCCAAAACCGTTTGAGTTACGGCACCGAGAGCGAGGCACATATCCTCCACTGTGGGGATTTGTCCTTCTTCTACACACTGTTTGAAATAGTCGTTGAGCTTATCGGCGCATTCTTCATCGGTTTTTACGCATGACCTTTTGAAGTATTGGAATGACTCCCTAACAATTTGCGAGATCTCTTCATTTGTTGCGGTGCACCTGGCCGTAACAGACGCTGATGCCGCGCCTCTGGTGTGTGAGATGGCATTCTCTCCGCGTTCTTGCACGATGATCTTGCGGATAGTCGGCTCGGAAAGCCCGTTTTGTTTTGCCACAGTCGCTATATGCTTACATGCGTCATAGTCGGCAAGGACCTGCTCTCTCATAGCTTGCGTGATTTTACTTGCCATCTATGTCACCTTCTTCCCGTTTTAACATATTTGGGGTGATTTCAAAAAGTTCGGTACACTCCGGGCACCTGACATACGCATCTGCCGGTCGCACAATCGTTCTCCCGGTCATGTAGTCGCGTTCAACCTTTTTGCACGTATTAAACTCGAATACGCACCCGCACGCTGGGCATTCTGCCCGGGCAAATTTATCTTGGTTCACGTGCTTAATGATTTTCATAACTTCTCCTGTTTATGTGCCGCGCTCCCACCTCTGCGCTATGTATGGCACAAGTTCACCCGCCCAATTGGGCACCCCTACTGCTATCTTTTGGAACGGGCGGCTGGAGTCGAACCAGCACATACGGGAGTCAAAGTCCCGGGCCTTACCTTTTGGCTACACCCGCATAAAACCAGACACCCGCGAGATATCCCGTGAGTGTCTGCATGCCGGTAACGCCCTTGCGGGGCCGCTTGCGCGGAGGCACCCATTACCGGCCGTGCCTTAACCTATGGAGGAAAGAAAGAGGAGAAAAATGAAATTTCGGGTTGTGGGCTGACTGGTTCCACTCTCCGATGATACTATTTTAGCACGTTTTTATGTGCCTAATGGGCCAACTTTTAGGAAACCAGGCCCAAATAATCCGCTACGTGCCACAAAAATGCAGCTTTGCGGCGCTTCATGGTTCTCTCGCTGAATCCGCATCCGTCCATGATTCTAAGCGGGTATCTGTCCCGGTTCTCGCAATTCCGCATGATCACCCATACCAGCTTGCGCCGCACGTTCTCGTTGGCGATATCCCTGCCTACGTTGTCCATGGCGTATTCCACGGCCCGCATCTTCTTTGTCTCCGGCCAGTTCTCTATGGTTGCCAGCCGTTCCGCCTTGCGTTCGGCTATCCTACTGGTGCCGGGGCTATGGGGCATGCCGGGCACGGCATAGGCCGACGACTCCAACACTTCTTCCCGGGCCGCATTGTACGCACGGACCCGGCGGGGATAGCCCCTGACGTAGGCGATACATTCCATGCGGATATCGTAGGGGAGCGAGTATTTGTTGCTCATGTAGCACCTCCAGGAGTGTCATAGAAACCATCTGGTTCCTCGCCCTTTGTAATCAACGTGTTTGGCCTGTCTCCCTGATACACTGTTACGTCCCGCCCAAACACATGCACTTTGGCAAACGTATGGCGGAATGGTTTCACGTCGCCATGTACGTGAATTATTAACACCACGCAAAAGGAGCCAGCCAAGCTCTCTACAAAGTGCTCTTCCACATCCGCAATAGCAAGCCTGGGCCCTTCGCACAAGATTATTGGAACCCCGCTGTAAACGTTCATCGTCCCTCCTATTCCAGCGCCGTCTCAACGCCGTATTCTTTGAGCATCTGCCGGATATCTGCCCAGGTAACGTACCCTTCCGCCACGCACTGAGCGGCGTGGTTTAGCTCACCGGCAAGCTGCTGCACGTCGTCCATCGGCGCGTCGTGCTTATCGATCAGAACATACAGCATCAGATCTATGCCACGGCTCAAGCCCTCCACAATGCCGTTGCTGTAGGCTTTGTCTACGTCGGCCTGTGTTCGGGGTATTCTGCGGGGGTTAGTCTTGGGCATGGGCATCCTCCCTCCGTCTGCCATTCGCGCACCAGAAATCTGGTGGCACAGGGCAATCCACGCACGGGCCAAATGAACATATCAGATCATCCACTGCGTAGTAGCTGTTCTCGCAATCTTTGCACCGCACCACCGGGACGGCATCAACGGTTGGAAGAACATACTTGATTATGTGATGTGCTTCTGTAAATCCCTCGGCAAGACTATCAAGCTGAGTTTCACCGTTGTGTATCAATTCTTTCGTTTCCTCGTATTCTTCGCCAAACAGTCTCAATACTTCATCAGCGTCAATCAGCCGCATCGCTGCCACCTCCGTCCATTTTCGCGCCGCAGTTGGGGCAGAGCATCGTGTTCACAATATATTTGCTTCTGACTTTGCAAACGGAGCAAGTTCCACACATACAATCTGGAACTAATCTATTTGGCCCAAGCCATTCCCACCGTCCATGCACCACCGGGGCAACGTCGGCGGCAGGAATATCGTCAATAATTTTGTCCGTAACAGGTCGATTGTCCGCTTTGTATTTAGGCACCACATCAGAGTCGGCTAATGCCCGTTTCGCCGCTTCCCGTTCGATGTATTCACCCATTGTCAGCCCTCCTGTTCCATACTTCTTTAGCCTTTTTGGGCGTATATGTAAGACCTGACGTTGCGCAACACCTAATGCACACGGCATTATACGCCCAACGTCTACCTTGCGTGTCCTCCACTGCGTCCGGGTTGACGTTTATAACCGCTTCACCGCCACAAAATGGGCAAGGCTTTAATTCAGCCATCCTTCATCGCCTCCAATGCTTTCTCCGCCTCCTCGCGGGTGCGGAATACCGTCTTGCCAAATCCGTTTAGCGATATGCCATACTCCCGCCCTCTGGCTCCTATTGGCTCAAGGCCAATAAAGCCGATTTTATTGCCCATACCAATCTGCTTGACCTCGCACTCGCTTATATGCTTATCCGTGTCCAGCAAGGCGAACACCCGCTGGCCCACCTTGCACGGCAGTACCACCACGCGCCCGTCCTTGTCGGCTTCTTGATATTTTTCGAGTTTCGTGAGAGCGCTGTACAATTTTGCCATTTCCAGACCGCTAAAGTGCTCATCTTTCATCGACTTGATTTCATCCGGCGTCAGCCCTGTGTCCTCGTAGGCGGCTAAACGATATGCCGCAGAAACATAATCGTGCTCCTTGACCCACACGTCGCCTTCGCCCCAGCGTTCCGTCAGTCGTTCCATCACTCCACCTCCTGCATCCAGAACTCGCGGCGGCAATCGGTGCACTCTTTCTCGCTGCACATGCTACGCGAACTTGGCTCAATATAGCAGGGCGGTACATCCAAAACCCCGGCCACGCCCATGCTGGCCTTGGGATAGTGCTCCAAAAACTCGTCAGCCCGCGTCTTGCGCGGGTGCGCAGTTGCCCATTCTTCCACTTCTCGGACCACTTCTTCTGCCGGAGTGCCCATGTTAAACATGCTGTGCTTAGGGTTTTCGCCCGTCCGGGCAAACATCCGACGTCGCTCTATCACAAACCTTACAGCGTCCATGTCATTCTCCTTTCTCCAGCATATCAGCCGCCTTCCTCAAATTATCCGGCAGCATAATAGGTACTTCGTAGATATTTGCATCGGCCCATTCTGCATATTCGCGCAGGGTTGCGGAAATTTCTTTACGCGATGGTTTCACGGGGCCTCCTTTCACACCGCCACACGTCTCGTTGATGCTCATGTAATCGCTCCTCCAAACCTTAATTTGGTCACGGCAATCGGGAACTCCTCAATCTCGCTTGCCCAGATTGCCGTCCCGGCACCGTGTATATTCTCCCAGCACAGTTGGAAGCCGCCGATGCCATCGAACAGACTGCCGAGCGTTGCGCCCTCCGGCAGATAGGCCGCCATACGGCCAAACATCCAGTGCCAAAACGGCAGCGCGATGCTGTTGCCGAGTGCCTTGTACCGTGCGCTGTCGGAGGTCTTGCGCTTCTTTCCGGCGCTGTCGGTGTAGTCGCCGATGTCCGTCCAGCCGTCCGGAAATCCCTGCAGCCGTTCGCATTCCATCGGCGTCAATCGGCGCACCACCATGTGCGTGATGGCAAGGTCTGTGCTGTCCTTAAAGTCCCGTTGCTTGCAACTGCTTGCAACCTCGGCGGCGCGGTAATCTCCAAACCCGTTCATCTGGTATGTAAGCGGCACTTGGTTTCCGCCTGTTCCCATTCGAGCCTGCAACGCTGGTACTTGCTCCCCGCACTCGCGGATGACGTCGCAGGCGTGTGTCATGTCCAGTGCCACCGCTGGTGCAACCACAGCTGGCTTATTCCCGCCGCACTCTGCGTTCAGTGTAGGGGACAGTTCCTCTTGATAGCCGATGCTCCTCGCCTGTTCACTGTTGCCCAGTTTAAAACCGGCGCATACAACCGGCTGGTTGTTCCCACTCATGCCCGCCGCTGCGGTCAGTGTGGGCGCGCGGTCGTCTGTCCGCAGCTCCGCGCCGCCCTGCTGTGTGGCCATGCAGAATATCGCAGGATTATTTACCCCTCCGCCAATGCCGCCTTGCAATGTAGGTGCTTCGCCGCTTGTACCGAAAATACGCTTACTTTGGCAATCCCACGGAGTTATACAACTTTGGAAAATTGTCTGATCGTTTCCCGTGCCCAGCGTTCCGCTTTTCTCCGTCTGCACTAACGCGCCTTTTCCTCCTCCGTCACAGCCCCCCCTGATGCGGACTGCATAAGAAGCACCTGCTTCAACAGCTTCGGCAAATCCTTCCCCCGACGCTCCGCTCTCCGCAATATCCCCTGACACGCTTTCGCCGTCAAATTGTATTTCGGATGCGGTGTCTCCTCCAAAATCTGCGACAACCGAGATACGACGACGGCGTTGGGGCACTCCCCAGTGTTGCGCGTCGTGAGTTCGCCACACCACGCTCCATCGTCCTCCCACTTCATCGTGATACCCTCCCCAGGTAGGCCAGCCCTTTTCAGGCACTTCAATACCGGGGGCTTCCGGCTCGACGATTTTGATGATCTCTTCGAGCACGGCTGCGAAGTCTTTTCCTTTGTTGCTGCTAAAGGCTCCGGGGACGTTTTCCCACACCATGTATCTCGGGCGAATAAGCTCTCCTGCCCTGCCAAGTCGTTTGTCATGCTCCCGCATCTCCTTTATCACTCTGATCTGCTCCATAAACAGGCCGCTTCGCGCGCCTGCGAGACCGGCACGCTTTCCCGCGATGCTCAGGTCCTGACACGGGCTACCGCCCGTCACGCACCACACCGGCTCGATGGTGGCTCCGTCGAGCTTTGTAATATCACCGAGGTGTTGCATCATTCACCACCTCCATACTCCGATGATCTCATCAACGAGGGATTCTTGGGCATAGATCATTTTGTTTCCTCCATCAGGTCGAACAGGGAATAACCCTTCTCCTCCTGAACCCCTTCTTCGACCGCTCTCTCGGCTTGTGCGCAGTTCTCCGCCGCGAGTTGGAAATAGCTGGCTTTAAGCTCCACGCCGATATGTCTGCGTCTCATCAGGATTGCCTGGTATCCGGTAGAGCCTATTCCGTCAAACGGGTCCAGCACAATGTCGCCGGGGTTGCTCCACAGTTCTACACATCGCTCGATTACTGGCAGCTGTAAGGGGCAGATATGTCGCTCGTCCTTTTCTTCCTTCGCCGCTTTGCGGTTGAGCGTCTCATTCTGGTTGATGTCCCACCACGTGGGGGATGCATATTCCTCCCAAATGGGAGATGCTACCTGCTGCCACTTGGACACGGGATAGGTGCTGTCCGTATGGGAAACCCTCTCCGGATTGTCTCCGGGCTTGCGGAACGTAACGACATAGTCCGGGATGCCCATCCGGCTCATCGCGCTATCCTTTTTGATCTGCTTGTGCAACAGCCCCAGGGCTTTTGTCCGCTGCATAGCCGTGACGGGATTCTTCCAGATGCAGACCTCCGAATGGTAGATAAATCCGAGCGCCTGCATCCACCGGATCACGTCGCCCCGGAAGTCCCGGATTCCTGAACCGTAGGTTCTTCAGCGGGAGTCTCTGCGGCAGCCTGCTGTTCGGCGCTTGCCCACTCTGCAACCTTCCGGTTCCACAGTAGCAAATTCCCATTTCCGCGCACAAACGGTGCCCCGACGGCTTTTGCGACGGCTCTTACGGTCATGTCTGACGTGCCCATTTCATCCGCCAGCCATTTTGCGGTACCGCCAAAGCTCTGCATGTTGCGAAAGAACTCGCGTTTCAGGTCCTCCGGCAGTGCCTTGAACTTCGGCCACAGCATGGGCCGGGTGATGTTGTAGCTTTTCACTTCTCCATTTTTCTCCCTTCTTTGCTTCGCGGTCAGGTTGTCGCTGGGCAGCGTACACCCGCCGCGCTTTCGGCTGATATGCGCAAACGCGCCTCGCGCAGTGCGCTTTTTCTGCATGCGATCGTAGTCAAAGTCATTCATACCGGCTGATATACACCTCCGTCCGGGGGTTTTCCTTGTCGTACAGAACCCGGCTCCCGTCGTGCGACACGATGATACTGCTGTTGTCATCCGCCAGGGTCCCGGCATACACCAGGATGTCGTCGATAGCCTCCAGCAGGTTGGTTAAGTCCACCTTGCGCCGGGTGGGCATATAAAACAGGCACTTAACCTCCACCGGTTCTGCGATGGTCTCGCCGCTCTTGCAATGCCATGCGGCGGCCTGCTGGTACGCCTCGTACTGTGCGGACGGCAACACCATCGGCGCACCATACCGCCCTCGCACAATGCGCTGGTGATTTTTCTTTGTTACAGGCGCGATGGGTATCACGATTATTCGCACGTTTTCCCTCCTCAATCGACTACCCGGCCAGTAGCCGGGAAGAATGTCGCCTCCACCATGCCGGTGGGGCCTCGCCGGTTTTTGTCCAGGTACAGCTGGAGCATCACCGGGTCCCACGGATTCCCGTCCGATTCCGTCGGCGGTCGGTGCAGTAGCGTCACGGTGTCCGCGTCCTGCTCGATTGCGCCGGATTCCCGAAGGTTTGCCATGGTTGCCCGGAAGCTCCCGCTCCGATCGCTTGCGGCGGCTCTGTTAAGCTGGCAGAGCACCACCACCGGGATTTTTAGGCGCATGGCAAGCATTTTCAGCGCCCGGCTGTTGCGTGTGGTCGCCTCGTACAGCGTCATGCGTTTGCTCTCAGGCTCCATCAGTCCCAGGTGGTCCAGGATAATCAGCCCCGGGCGCTCTTTGTAAGCCAGCGCTGTAACGTCGCCCATGTCCATGTTTGGCCGCTTGTTAAACAGCAGCGGGAGGTCGGCGCATTCCGCCGCACCCTGCGCAAACTTGGCATATTCGTCCTCAGGGAGGGCCGCGCCGAAGATCAGCTTGCGTGAGGACATACCCGCCGCATTTGCCGTGATCCTCGCGGCGCAGTCCTCCGGATCCATCTCCAGGGAGATATACAGCACTTTCGTTCCGCGCTGTGCGGCGCTGAGTGCGATTTGCATGGCCACGGCGGACTTGCCCACCGCTGGCCGAGCGGCGATGATATGCATCCCGCCGTTGATGTACCCGCCACCCAGCATTTTGTCGTAGTTTCTCAGCCCCGTGCGGCAAAATGGCCGCTCTTTTGCGGTGTAACTTTCGTCCACGTGCGTCTTTAGACCCGTAATGGCCTCTGCAAGGCTCACCACGCGTTTTGTTGACGCTGCGAGGGTAAGTTCACCCACCGTTTCTGAAACGTGCTGCAAGGCTTCCTGTGGGGCAATGTCGGCATTTCTCAATTCCTCGCCCAAATCACGCAGCCGACGGCCCAGAGAAGCGTCCTTGACGCCCCGGACATACTCAGGCAGGACGGCGGAGGATGAAACCACCTCCATGCACTGTATCAGGAGATCGTTCGTGACCCCCTCGCATTCCCGGGCGGCTTCATCCCGGACGGTCGCTACATCCGCCGGTTCCCCGGCGTCGTTCCGGCGCTGTATGGCGCGGAACACAGCGGCAAAGGCCGGGTGCAGGAAATCATCCGGGCGAAGCTCTGCGGCTTCCGGGTACGCCTCAGGGTCGATCAGCAGAGCGCCGATGGTGCTGTACTCGCACAGAAAAGCATCCATGTCAGCCCTCCACGATTTCCCACTCGCCGGTGTCGTGGTTGTACTTCCGTACCGGCTCGGCTGGCTTCGCCGGTGCTCCACGCCCTCGGTCCTGCTCCCTGGAAAGCCAGCCATTCACGAACCGGAGAATCCCGCGCCTTGTTTTGCGCTTTGCCGGGTTGGCATTGAGCCAGCCCTTCATGGCTCTGAGCTGTTGCATAACGTCAACAGCTGGGTAAAGGCTTCCCCATTCTGCGGCCTGCTCTTGCGTTACGGGATAAATATCCCCATCATTCAGCGGAAGCTCGACGACTGGCGGCGCATGAGTCGCTTGCGGCTCTGCGCTTATATCCGGATTGGATTCGGATTCGGATTCGGATTGGATTAAGGCCGCAGATTGCGGCAACTCGCCGCAACTCGCCGCAGATTGCGGCGGAATGTAGTTTTCCAATGGTTCGGGGTATTTCGGTTTGCAATCTCTGACACGCTGATGCTTGACCCACCCGGGGAACAAAAAGTAGGGTTTCCCGTCCACTGTGTAGAGGGACACGCAGCCTTTTGCCGCCAATTCTTGGAGCGCAGCATCGATATCTTTGATGGATAACCTCTCCCGGAACGGGAAAACACGTCCTTTTATGATAGCGGGGCGGGCATCTCCGCGTCCCGCATCATCCGCTTGCGTAATCAATCCAACCCAAAGCCGAAACTCAAAATCCGAAAGAGCCGCGATTTTTTCCGAGTCGCATAAGCTTTCCTTTATGATTCTATTCGGCATGGCAGTCCTCCGTCAGAACGGCAGGTCGCCGTCGTCCTCGATTTCGCAGAAATCGTCGGCGGGTGCGGTTTGCTTCTTGCTCTCCTGCTTTGCCTCCTGCTTGGAGTCGCCGAAGTACATCCGGTCGGCCACCACCTCGGTGGTCTTACGCGTGTTGCCGTCCTTGTCCTGCCAGTTTCGGACCTGCAAGCGGCCCTCTACGATGGCCATGCGGCCCTTGGTGAAGTAGTTGGCGGCAAACTCTGCCGTCTTGCCCCAAACCACCACGTCGACGAAATCGGTTTCCTTCTCGCCGTTCTGGGGCTTGAAGTCCCGGTCACAGGCCAGGGTGAGGGAAGCTACGGAGGTGCCGGTCTGGGTGCGGCGCAGTTCAGGGTCCCGGGTCAACCGGCCCATGATTATGACGTTGTTCAGCATTCTGCCACCTCCAGACGCTCCATGAACTTCTCCAGATCTTCGGCCTTGAAGTAGACGCGGGGGTTCCCTCGGGCCACATGATAGCCCTGGATAACACAGTCGTTCCGCAGGGCGTCCAGCGTGTCAACGCTGATGCTCAACAGTTTCGCTGTCTCGCTTCTTGTGTACAGCAGTTTCTTTTCCATCTCTACCTCCTATAGATATGACTTTCCAAACTCGCGCCTGAAATCGGATTCTGACCAGCCCTCGTTCTTCATGATCGTGAGCTGTCCGTACCGACGCAATCGGCGCATCTGGTCGCCGCTCCGGTGAACGGCGGACTTCCCGTTCCTGTGGCACCTGTCACCGCAGAGCCACACCACCGCGCCGTATTTCTCGCTTTTGCCGCGGTAAGCACCCCCGAAAATGTGGTGACGCTCCAGCGGGTCCTGTGCGCCGCTCCTACCGCACAGAAAACATCTTCTTTCATTCATCGATATCGTACTCCGTCCCGTCCGATACAAACTCCGGGCATTCCGTGATTCTGTACGACGGTATTCGTCCGCACAGTAGCGTTGGCACTGCGGTCCATCCGGGGGCTGGCTCAAAACGTTTTGACCAAGAGCACCCGCCGCATGCCTTGGCGCAGCCCCAGCACAATTGCGGCTTTTCAACTTCTGTAAAGATTGCATCCACGGGCCAACCAGCCTTCCAGCGCTTGCGGATTAAATCCGGGCTGATTCCGGTAATTATGGCCCAGTCACATACGCTCCTCTTCTCGCCGTTCCAGGTCAGGTAGGTCGGCGTAACCCGGTGTTTGATGCACCCGCAAGATTTCTTGTGCCCTCTGCGCAAATTCGCGCCATTAGAAATTGTCTTATTGCCGCAGTCACACTGGCAAACCCAGTACGTGTTATTCCCCGTCGCCTTGAGAGAGATGGGGTATAGCGCTACCAGTTTTCCAAACCGCTGCCCGGATATGTCCTTGGTCCGGGGAAACGTGCGTTGTTTCATTTTGCGGCACCCCACTCTCTGTCAAGTTGACTGTCCATGAGCCGGATTTGCAGTTTCATTGAGTTTATTGCCTCCATAGCGGATTTGTACACCACTTCTGCACAGTCACGCTCAAACCGCAGACCGGCTATCTGTGTGGACCCTCGGCAAATATCGGAGATGATCGTCACCGGCGTTCCCTTCTCGCGCTCCTCAAGGATGCGCCGTGCGAGGGCTATGCGGTAGGCTTTTTCAGCTTCCGCATATTTCTGCCCCCGCTTTTTCAGTTCCGCAATGGCCACATCCAACATCCGGCTCTTGTTGCCGATTTCTGTAACCAAATCGTTCATGACTTATTCTCCGCATTGATGGCCCGTGCGCAAGCCAAGCAGAGCTGTTGCTTGTACTTGGCTGTGGACCTGGCGACGATATCAGCGACGGGCAATTCTCTCCCGTTAACCGTTTGGGGCAGGATGACGCGTCCGCATCTGTCGCAGATAGGGCCGTTAGGCTCCTGGGGCCCACCGGGAATCCACTCCACGAGAGGCTTCCTATCGGACTTGTTGTACTTGCTCCTATCGGCGTCCCAGTAAACATCGGCGCCAAACCCAAGGGCCTTGCATGCCACAGAAATTGCATCTGTCAGGGCCATTTTGAAGCATTCGTCGGAGGTGTACAACCCGGATTTCTCTTTGGCAACAAATGCACTCCCTCCGGTTCCGGGTATTGCGTCGGACCATGTGCCGCCCACCTTGACGAACAAGTCAATATCCAGGAACGCGGAGATTTCCCCGTTCGCGCCGTTTTCCAGGCGCTTGTCGGTAATGGCGTACTTCCAGCCGATGCCGCAGGGGCCAAACTGCTCTGTGAGCGCCTTAATGCGCCACATGGGGTTAATGTCCGTTTTGCCCTTCAGCCGTCCGGCCGAAATGGACCGCTTTGCGCTCTCAGGAACCTTGCGCACGGCGTTATAGATTGCGAGATTGTCCATCACTTCACCCCCATACTGCGGCCCTGGACGAGCCGTGCACCGTCGATTTGCGCACCAGCCTTCATCAACCGGGCCAAGTCAGTCTTGCTCACCGTGGGGGCCGGGCAGAAAACCTCATCCACGTGGTCGTTTGCCACCATCCACTCTACCGCAGCGGCCATGTCATCTATCTCAACGCTCGTGGTGTTGCGGAAGCTGACGGAGCACTTGGCCGTGGAGAACTTTTCCCCGTTGAGGACAGACTCCAGATAGCGCTTTTTGCTCTCTGCCGCGCGTTCCAGGGACTGACGGCGGGCGGCAAGCGACTTCTCCTCCTCCCGGATGGCCTTGGCCTCGGAGAGGTCGTTCTTAATCCAAAGGGCGATATTCTCGATCTTGCGGTCGCGCTCCATGCTCAGCTCCGCGAGTTTGTCAAAATCGAGGACTTCGCCGCTTTCCGCGTCTACGCACTCGGCGATCGCGGAATCAATCTGATATAGGTTCAAATTCTTTCTCCTTTCGCAATATTATCCGACGTAGCGCTGTCCAGAAGGTCGGCTATGCGCTCGCCCGGATTTCCAGATTCTGCCCCGCATCTGGGGCAATAATATGCAGTAATGTCCCCCAATTCGGCGGTGCTACATCTGCAAATGGGTTCAAATATCACAGCATCGAACTCATCGCAGATGTACATCCGCCGTCCTCCTCGTCCGGGATATCTACAAAGGTGTATCGGCTCTGCTTCACCGCTCCGGTCATCACGCGCTTGTACGTTCTGCGCACGACAGCAGGGTCAACGCCGACAATCCCTGCAAGCTCTTGTATCGTGTCAGCCGGTGCAATGGGGAGCCGGAATCTGTCTCCCGTGGTGTACTGGTACACCCTCACGTCCATACGCCCCTTTCCTGCGACCGGCGCTCTACGTTTGACCTTTTACAGTTCACTTTCTCACCCTTTCTTCCAGCAGGAGCCGTACCCCCTGACACAGCACATAGATCAAATCGTTCTGCCAGATGTCGCGGTCAATGGCTACTTTAGTCATGCCGGTTTCGATAGCATCTAATGCCTCCACCATATCAGAGCGTTTCGCAGGGCGGGCCACCATCTCGCGGTGCGCCTCGTTAGCCTTGATGAGGGCCTGGATGTGTGTGCGCTGGTTGTCGAGGGCATCAGCGGCTGCATGCATTATCGAGCAGATACAACTACCATTTACACAGTCCCACGGGCATAAGGTACATGAACCAGGCTCGTCCGCGCACTTCCGAAGTTTGTCCGCAATTTCCTGCGGGGTAAGTCTGTTCATCGCTCGTCCTCCCGGTCAATCCAGTCCACCATCCGCATGAACCAGGTTACTGCTGTGCCCACGCCAATGTAGCAGAAAATCCATGCAATCGTCATTCCGCCACCTCCACGATCTTGCCGCGTCTCAGGGTGTACCAGGTATCCGCTTTGATGATCTCTCCATCAACCCGGGCCAACTTGGCATCAACGATACCGCCGCTGTCATGCTCGGAAACTACGATCCAGTTTCCGAGTGCGCCTTTTGCGAGGCTATTATTGCCCCACGCCACCGCGATGCACTGTCCCCCGATGGCGGATGCCCTGCCATTACGCCCGGTGACGGTAGCAGTGCCCCTCACGCCCGAGGCGGCGGCGTTGCCACTCACGCCAGATGCGGCGGCGTTGCCACTCTCGCCAGATGCGGCGGCGTTGCCACTCTCGCCAGATGCGGCGGCGTTGCCACTCCAGCCAGATGCGGCGGCGTTGCCACTCTCGCCAGATGCGGCGGCGTTGCCCCTCACGCCAGATGCGGCGGCGTTGCCACTCTCGCCAGATGCGGCGGCGTTGCCCCTCTCGCCAGATGCGGCGGCGTTGCCACTCACGCCAGATGCATGATCTTCAGCGGATCCCTTGCACAGCTCAAAGATGAACTGCGCCCCGGCCTTGATCACGCCATCCAGCCCGATTTCCGAGACGATCTTGATTTTCTCGCCGCATACCTTGGAGTTTTCGCTGTTGCGCTGGCCGTTGTCATCGATCTCCACCTCGCAATAGCGAGAATCCGTTGGTGGGTAGTACCGGAACGTATCCAGCGGATTTTCACAGGCGTGGAATCCCTTGAGGCACAACTCCGCTACCGGTTCCTGATATTCTTTGCCTACCTCATACTGAAAACCACGGCATCTCAGGCGCTTGTCGAACCCCTTATATGCTTTCATCAGATTTCCGCCCTTTCCTCAAGCCACCTGTCCACCAGGCGCTTGAAAATCATAAACACCCGGCTGCGGCCGGTTTCGATACACAAGCCGAACGGCAGTTTTTCGGCCTGAATCCCGTCGGAAAGCGTCTCCTTGGAGATTTTGACGCCGTTTTCCCGCAGATACTTTGCGGCCTCGTCGATTGTCATAGTTTTTACCATACTTTCCTCCTTGCAATTGCTTCGCGGGTGTGGTATAATACCCGTGAAGAATCCTTGCCAATGCTTCTTCGCCGCCCCGTCAGGTTGCCGCCTGGCGGGGCATTTTTTGTTATTGCGCACTTCCCGCCTCATTCCCAGGAAGAGAGCCATCCGCAGTGAACTTGTCAATATCATCCTGGTCAATCCGGAACGTTGCGTGGGTTTTGCCGTAGTGCGCTTTCTGGGCGTTTTCGTCGCGCACAGCGTCCTCCAGCATCCTGCCAATCTTGACCTTTCCATCGTTCATCTGGCGGATAAACTCCAAGATTTCCTTGGGCCTGCCGTTAAGGTGAATCTTCGTAGCGTTTCCTCCCTTCCTTACTTCTCGGACTTATCCCCACTTAGAAGCTCGTCCACGGACACATTAAAGTAGTCCGCCAACCGCTTCACATTCCGGGGATGGGGCATTGTGCCGTTCTTCCAGTTGACGATAGACGTCTGATTCACGTCAATCTCCTTGGCAATCCGGTAGTTGGTCACTCCTAGCTCTGCCTGAATGCGAGCGAGGTTTTCCGCAAAACTCAAAATTTCCCTCCTTCCTATCCATTCTGTTGCTCTAATATCCATGGTGTGATAAAATACTTACGGGGGTGGTTTCATGCCAACACGAAAAATCAATGCATTCAACGCGGATAACACCCAGGAGAGTACCACCTGCGCTTACCGCGACGTTACAGAATGCCCGCTATGTCACTACGCGCTGGAGCCGAAGCCTCTCGGCGCATACTACGTTGCCGCAGAACGCAGCCACGTACACTCGGCTCTGTCCGTTTTGGAGTTTTGCCCTCGATGCCGGTCGGTTTTTGTCGCGTGCTATCGTTCGGATGATAGCATGCGTACATCATCGACCGCAGATTTTGGGGAACCCATACTCTGCGCCCCGGCTCGTGCCGCCATTGAAAAAATCCCAGATGGGGTCCGTGGCATTTCACCGGACTTTGCTGAAACCTACACGCAGGCGCATGTCGCTGAGGCAACCGGACTTTCCTCAATCTGCGGCGTTGGGTACAGGAAAGCTCTTGAGTTTCTCGTGAAAGACTACCTTTGCAGCAAGGCCCCACAAGATGCCGAGCAGATAAAGAAAGAGTTCCTTGGAGCAAGTATCAAGCGAATACAGGACCACAGGCTCAAAGTGCTCGCGGAACGCGGTACATGGATTGGGAATGACGAAGCTCATTACGTCAAAAAGCACACCGATTTGGACCTTGAGCAGATGAAGCGTTTCATTAGGGCGATGCTAAACTACATTGAATCGGAACTCGCGTTTTCTGCGGCGGAAGAAATACTGCCCCGGTAAGGGTCGCTTTGTGCAAGCAGTTTCCCGTCGAGGGACCAGTATTTTGCGACTTCCCTAACGGGGTCCCCCTCCACACCGCTGCCGACTGGCCCGATTGTTACAACCACCTGAATGACCTTTGCGGAAGTACAGCCGATCTGGCGATCATGCGATTCTGCACTCAAACTTTCACCTCCAATTTCATACTTTCCTCTTTTCCAGGACTGCGGCGAAAGCGTTCTCCATCCGCTCCTGAATGTTGGGCGGATTCCGGTGCCCATTAAGAATGAGACTTACGTAAGCTTTCGTCACGCCCAGTTCCTCTGCCAGTTCGTCGTAGGTGACGCGATTGCAATGCATCTTCCCAACCAACCGGCCAGTCCATTTCTCCGGCAACATATCACCTCCTAAAAATGCGGTTGCAAATGTTAACACATTGTGCTATTATGAATTTGCGAGATAGATAACAGCCTTTGAGACACGAGCGATTCTGCTGGGGTCTGGTTTTGTGCTAACTTTTTTAACCGTAAACACAGTATACGGCTAGAATAGTTAGAAGTCAATACCAAATGTTAACTTTTCTAGCTTTCTATATTTTGTACAAAAGGATGGCCCAAAAATGAGCACTTTTTACGATAATTATGTTAGGCTGTGCGCATTAAACAATCTTAGCGAATCTGGCGCTGCAAAAAAGATTGGCCTTTCCAACGCTGCCGCAAGTGGCTGGAAGAAAGGGAAAATGCCATCAGCCACTACGCAAATAAAACTTGCAGATTTGTTTGGTGTCTCAGTGGAAGATCTGACTCAAGACACAAAAAAAGAGCGCCCCGCCGATGGCGAAGCGCTAAACGTAGATGAGTGGATAAAGAAAGCCCGGACGATGTCAAACGGAGATTTGAATCTGGCCTTGCGGGAACTGTTGAAAATACAAGCGGAGAGGATAGCAGAAGATGAGAGAACTGAGCACTAACGCAAAAAGAGCGCTGGCAACAATCTATCAAGACTATTGCCAGCGCCGAGAGTATGGGAAAAGCGGGCCGAACGCTGTATTCTTCATGGACGGCCCCGATTATGTAAAGGCCGCTTTGCCGGAATTGAGCGCCGCAGGGTATACGGAATACTCCATTCTGAACGGGTTCATCCTGACAGAACAAGGCGTTTCCTTCATGAGGGATCAGGACCCCGAATTAGTCCGCCTCTGGGCCTGATGTCAAGTTATACCCCAGTTTATTCTGCACGAAATCCACGAAATCGCTCCACTTGTACAGGTCCGGCGTGAGAAGCGAATCGGAAAAGCTCACGCGAACGCCAGCAATAGCGTCGGCGCGAATTTCAAATTTTGAGCATACCAGCAGCAAGCCATTCACGATGGCGAATGTCTTTTCGCCGTCAGACGCAACCAGCACCTTCGCTCTTGATAATTCCATGTTTTTCTAACTCCTTCCATAATCGTCTTTGTTCTTCCTGTGTGAGTGTCTGGACGGCGGCTATGAATAGT
>ENA-UEQJ01001500-UEQJ01001500.1-human-gut-metagenome-genome-assembly--contig:-NODE-1500-length-18592-cov-5.391682_pt1 | contig 18592 bp, 18 predicted proteins | sample MGYA00242937_ERZ507938 | MGnify/ENA primary metagenome ERZ507938 (study PRJEB26167, sample SAMN06115437) | human gut metagenome | host: Homo sapiens | place: China:Gansu | collected 2015-07-03...
GGAGGAACAAGGATGGGTACGTTCAACGTCTCGCTCAAAACGCTGACCGAGCGCGTCAGCCTGGAGGTGGTCTATACCCCCAAAGAACTGGACCAGATCAATGTTGAGATCGCAGAGGTCAACCGTCCGGGTCTGTTTCTGGCCGGATACTATGACTATTTTGATAAACTCCGTCTGCAGATCATGGGTCTGGCAGAGATGAATTTTCTGTCCGGGCTCTCGGCCGAAAAGCGCTACGAGGCGCTGGAACAGCTGTTCCGCCAGCAGCCGCCGGCTGTTATCGTGGGCCGCAGCGAAGAGTTGGAACCGTTCCCGGAGATGCTGGAGCTGGCCAAAAAGCACAGCGTGGCGCTGCTGCGCTCCAACGAGACGACCTGCACCCTGATGGGCAGCCTGATCAGCGTGCTGAACCTGGAGCTGGCTCCCCGCATCACCCGGCACGGCGTGCTGGTGGAGGTGTACGGCGAGGGCATCCTGATCCTGGGCGACAGCGGCATCGGCAAGAGCGAGCTGGCCATTGAGCTGGTCAAGCGCGGGCACCGTCTGGTGGCCGACGATGCGGTAGAGCTGCGCAAGGTGTCCAACCGGCAGATCATGGGCACCGCTCCGGAGAATATCCGCCACTTCATTGAGCTGCGCGGCATTGGCATCGTCAATGTGGCCCGGGTGTTCGGTGTGGGTGCAGTCAAGCTGAGCGAGAGCCTGGACCTGGTGGTCCAGCTGGAAGCCTGGGACCCCACCAAGAATTACCAGCGTACGGGTCTGGAAAACGAATATTACGACATTCTGGGCGTCAGCATTCCCAGCACCAGCATTCCGGTCTCGCCCGGACGCAACCTTGCTGTGGTGCTGGAAACCGCGGCCATCAACAACCGCCAGAAAAAGATGGGTTACAATGCGGCCAGGGAGCTGCTGATCCGTCTGGGTCTGGACGATAAATTGGACTAAAGGAGCACGCACCATGGAACAACTCAAGCAGCAGCTGCAGGCGGCTGGAATCCTTTATAAAGAAAACGAGCCGCTCTCGGCACACTGCACTTTCCGCATTGGCGGCCCGGCCGACCTGTTTGTGATGCCGCGGGATGAAGATCAGCTTTGTCAGGCCGTTCAGTTCTGCAAACAGGCGGAGATCCGCTATTACCTGCTGGGCAACGGCAGCAACATCCTGTTTGCGGATGAGGGCTTTCGAGGAGCAGTCATTGATGTTTCTGCCGAAGCAGAAGGAATGGGACTGTCAATTTATCAGAATGCCGACGGCGATTATATTTCGGCACCGGCAGGTCTGAAACTTTCCGAGCTGTGCAAGTTTGCCCTCCAGCACGGCTACACCGGGCTGGAATTTGCCTATGGCATCCCCGGCACGGTGGGCGGTGCCGTCTACATGAACGCCGGTGCTTACGGCGGCGAAATGAAGGATGTGCTGGATGCCGTCAGCTATCTCACCGCCGACGGCCGCTGGGTGGACAGTGAAGCGTCCGAGCTGGATTTTTCCTACCGGCACAGCGCGTTTGAAGAGAATGGTGCCTGCATCCTTGGCGCAGTGTTCCACCTGGAAAAAGGCGACCCGGATGCCATCAAGGCCCGGATGAACGAGCTGATGCAGAAGCGCATCGACAAACAGCCGCTGGACAAGCCCAGCGCCGGCAGCACCTTTAAGCGCCCGGCGGGCGCTTTTGCGGCGGCCCTCATCGACCAGTGCGGCCTGCGGGGTTACCGCCATGGCGGTGCCGCCGTAAGCGACAAGCACTGCGGCTTTGTGGTGAACCTGGGCGGTGCCACCTGTGCCGATGTGCTGGCTTTGTGCGACGAAGTGCGCGCCATTGTAAAGGAAAAGACCGGCTACGATCTGGAAAAAGAGATCCGGGTCGTGAAATAAGATAGATTCAAAAAGGAGCGGGATCGGATCCATGGAACTGTTGATCGTCAGCGGACTTTCCGGTGCAGGAAAGTCGGTTGCTATGAATGCGCTGGAAGATATCGGTTATTTCTGCATTGACAACATCCCGGCGGCACTTCTGCCCAGCATCACGGCCTTTTCCAAGGCGGGCGATAACCAGCTGGAACGGGTGGCGCTGTGTATGGATGTGCGCGGCTGCCGCACGCGGGAAGAGATCGAACAGGCGCTGCAGCAGCTGGATGCGCAGAAAAAACCCTACAAGATCCTGTTCCTGGATGCGCCGGACGAGGTGCTCATGCGCCGCTACAGCGAGACCCGCCGCCGTCACCCCATCAGCATCGCAGAGGGACTGTCCACCCGGGATGCTTTCCTGAAGGAACGTCAGATCCTGGAGCCGCTGCGGTCGCGGGCCAATTACACCATCAACACGGCATTGCTCTCGACTGCACAGAACAAGGAACGCATCTGCGACCTTTTTCTGAAAAATGGCGGTGCAAAAAGCGCCATGCGGCTTACCATCATGTCCTTCGGGTTCAAGTTTGGTCTGCCGCCGGAGGCGGATCTGGTACTAGATGTACGCTGCCTGCCGAACCCCTTCTATGTGCCGGAGCTCAAACACAAGACCGGCCTGGATCAGGAAGTGGTGGACTTCGTCATGAACCACCCGGAGGCAAAGCAGCTGCTGGACCGGTATGAGCAGTTTTTGCAGGTGGCACTGCCGCTCTATGTCAAAGAAGGCAAGAGCCAGCTGACCATCGCGGTGGGCTGCACCGGCGGCAAGCACCGCTCCATTACTTTTGCGCGCAAGATCGCGGAGTACTGCACATCCCTCGGCTACGAGCCGGGTGTCCAGCACCGCGATGCCATGCGCTGACCAGAATTGAGGAACCACTATGAGCTTTGCATCCCGTGCACGGGAGGAGATCGCACAACGCAGCCTGCAGAAGGACTGCTGCGTGCGTGCGGCAGCGTATGGCTTTGCCTGCTTTGCCAAATATTTTGATAAAGGGGGGCTGGTGCTCCAGACCGAGCAGCCCCACACAGTGCAGCTGGCCCGGGAACTTTTTGCCCGCTGCGGTGTGCAGGGGGACGTTCTGGAAAAGCAGCGCCCCAGCGGCGTACTGTATGAGTTCAACATCCGGGAGCCGGAACAGGTGGCGCGGATGCATGAACTGTTCGGCACCACCGGCAGCGAGACGAGCCTGCAGATCGACCCCGCCCTGATCCGCTGTCAGACCTGCGTCAGTGCATACATTGGCGCAGCTTTTTTGTGCAGCGGCACCGTCACAGACCCGCAGAAGGAGTACAATCTGGAGTTCCTGACCGCGCGCACCAATCTGGCCCGGGACTTTGAAGCTCTGCTGGCTGAGCATGAATTTGCCCCGCACCGCACCCGCCGCAACGGTGTGAACCTGGTCTACGTCAAGAACAGCGCCAATCTGGAACGACTGCTCCGCTTTATGGGGGCAGCCGGTGCGGCAGAGGAGATCCATGCACAGAAAGCCTTCAAGCAGGTGCGCAACCAGACCAACCGACAGACCAACTGCGACACGGCCAACCTTGGCAAAACGGCCCGGGCCAACGCCCAGACCCTCAGGGCCATCCGGTATCTGCAGGAAAACGATGCATTGGAAACACTGCCGGAGGTGCTGCAGCAGGCGGCAGCAGTACGGCTGCAATACCCCGACTTATCGCTTACCGCGTTGTGCGGCTGCTTTGACCCGGCGGTGAGCAAATCCGGCCTTTCGCACCGGATGAAAAAACTGGAAGCGTTGGCAGACGCCCTGCGGCGGCGCGTGGAAAAAGGACAGGAGGCAGAGCCTTGAGCGAAATCAGCGAAAACAACCACTTGGGCAGAGACTTTGTCCACCTGCACATCCATACGGAATACAGTCTGCTGGACGGTGCCTGCCGAATCGACCAGCTGATGGACCGCGTCAGGGAATGCGGCCAGACCGCCATTGCCTGCACCGACCACGGCGTCATGTACGGCTGTGTGCAGTTCTATAAGGCAGCCAAAAAGGCAGGCATCAAGCCCATCATCGGCTGTGAAGTCTATGTGGCTACCCGCACCCGTTTTGACAAGGTGAACAAGATCGACGGCAACAACCATCTGATCCTGCTGTGCAAGAATGAGACCGGCTACAAAAACCTGATCAAGATGGTCTCGGCAGCGTTCGTGGAGGGCTTTTATTCCAAGCCCCGCGTGGACAAGCAGCTGTTGGAACAGTATCACGAGGGCCTGATCTGCCTGTCGGCCTGTCTGGCCGGTGAGGTGCCGCAGGCCATTCTGGCCGGGGACTACGAGCGGGCCAAGGCCACGGCCTTGTGGTATCGGGATTTGTTCGGAGAAGGCAATTATTACATCGAATTGCAGGACCATGGGCTGGAAGAGGACAACATCGTTCTGCCGCAGCTTATCAAGCTGGCGCGGGAAACCGGCATCCCCATGGCGGCCACCAATGACTCCCACTATCTGCGCAAGGAAGATGCCAAGATGCAGGCTATCCTGCTGTGCATCCAGACCGGCAAGACCATTCAGGATGCCGACCGCATGGAGTTCCAGACCGACGAATTTTACGTCAAGACTACAGATGAAATGTATGACCTGTTCTCCATGGTGCCGGAAGCCTGCGAAAACACGGCGAAAATTGCAGAACAGTGCAACTTTGACTTTGAGTTTGGCCACACCAAGATCCCTTATTATAAAGCCCCGGACGGTATGGATAATCAGGCATTCTTTGAAAAGCTCTGCTGGGAGGGCCTTGAACGCCGGTACGGGCCCAATGTCCCGCAGGCCAACAAGGACCGCCTGAGCTATGAGATCGGCGTGGTCAAAACCATGGGCTACACCAACTACTACCTTATCGTCTGGGACTACATCAATTACGCCAAAAGTCAGGGCATCCCGGTGGGCCCGGGCCGTGGTTCCGGTGCAGGCAGCATTGCGGCCTACAGCGTAGGCATCACGGATATCGACCCCATCCGGTACAATTTGATCTTCGAGCGCTTCCTGAACCCGGAGCGCGTCAGCATGCCCGATTTTGACGTGGACTTCTGCTACGAGCGTCGGCAGGAGGTCATTGATTACGTCAATCGGAAATACGGGGCCGATCATGTGGCGCAGATCGTTACCTTCGGTACCATGGCCGCCCGCAACGCCATCCGCGATGTGGGCCGTGTGATGGGTATCCCGTATCAGCAGGTGGACGTGGTGGCAAAACTGGTGCCCATGGAGCTCAAGATGACCCTGAAACGGGCACTGGAAGTTTCCACCGAGCTGAAGAAGCTCTATGACACCGACCCGCAGGTCACCGAGCTCATCGACACCGCCCTGAAGGTGGAGGGCATGCCGCGGCATGCGTCCACCCATGCGGCGGGCGTGGTCATCACGCCGGAACCTACCGACTACTATCTGCCGCTGGCCACCAACGACGGCCTGCCGGTGACCCAGTTCAACATGACCGAGATCGAGGAACTGGGCCTGCTGAAGATGGACTTTCTGGGTCTGCGCACCCTGACCGTTATCCGCGATGCGGAAACGGCGGTGCAGAAGCATCACCCGGAGTTCTCCATCCAGAAGCTGGATTATGACGACCCGGAGACCTATAAAATGCTGGGACAGGGCGACACCGAGGGTGTGTTCCAGCTGGAATCTTCCGGCATGAAGCAGGTGCTTGTAGGCCTGCAGCCGCAGAACCTGGAAGATGTCATCGCTCTGATCAGCCTGTACCGTCCCGGCCCCATGGACTCCATCCCAACCTATCTGCGCAACCGCCACGAGCCGGACAAGATCAGTTACAAGACCCCGCAGCTCGCCCATATCCTGGATGTGACCAACGGCTGCATCGTCTATCAGGAACAGGTCATGCAGATCTTCCGGGAGCTGGCGGGCTTCTCCTTCGGGCAGGCCGACAACGTCCGCCGTGCCATGAGTAAAAAGAAGCACGCTGTGATGGAGGCTGAGCGAGAGCACTTCGTGCACGGCTGCACCGAGCCGGGCCACGAGTGCCCCGGCTGTGTGGCCAACGGCATTTCGGAAAAGGTCGCCAACGAGATCTACGATGAGATGTCCAGTTTTGCTTCTTACGCATTCAACAAGAGCCATGCGGCCTGCTACGCCTATGTGGCATTCCAGACCGCTTACCTCAAGTGCCATTACCCCAGCGAATTCATGGCCGCCCTGCTGACCAGTGTGCTGGACAACACGGACAAGGTCATCGAGTATTCCGGCGAGTGTGCCCGCCTTGGCATCAAGGTGCTGCCGCCGGATGTGAATGTTTCGGGCGGCGGCTTTACGGCGGACGAGAACGGCCAGATCCGCTTCGGCCTGAACGCGGTCAAGAACGTTGGCCGTAACCTGATCGAGAATGTGGTGCGGGAACGTCGGAACAAGCCCTATACCAGCCTGTATGACTTCTGCAAGCGGATGCACGGCAACGAATTGAACCGCCGGGCGGTGGAGTGCCTGATCAAGGCCGGTGCCTTTGACCGGTTGGGCAACAACCGTCACAGCCATGTGGAAGCCGTGGAGGGCATCCTGAAAAGCATCGAGACCGACACCCGCCGCAATCTGGACGGCCAGCTGGACCTGTTTTCGGTGATGAGCGGGGGAGAGCAGGATGCCGCACAGGAGGACCGCTATGAGATCCGCCAGCTGCCGGAGTACAGTCACACCGAGCTGCTCCAGCAGGAAAAAGAGGTCAGCGGCCTGTATCTGTCCGGTCATCCGCTGGATGCTTACCGGGAAAAATCGGCCCGCATCGGTTCCCACACCATCAAGGACCTCACCGGCGAGGACGCCCATGTGACGGACGGCGAGCGGGTGCGTGTGGTCTGTGCGGTGGTCAAGAACCGCATGATGACCACCAAGTCCAACAGTATGATGGCCTTTACCAGCGTGGAAGATCTGACTGGCACCATGGAAGTGATCGTGTTCCCCAAGGTGCTGGACACCTTCCGCGATGCTATCCGCGAAAATGCGGTCGTGGTCATCGACGGACGCCTGTCGGTGCGGGAGGACGAAGCCTCCAAGCTGCTGGCAGACAGCATCGTGCCCATTGACAGCTACGATCCCACCCGCCCGCAGAACGGCCGCCCGGACCCGGTCAAGGCGGCGGCAAAGCGGCTGTATATCCGTCTGCCGTCCCGCAGCTGCCCGCAGTATGCCAAGGTGATCAATCTGCTGGGCATCTTTGACGGCAATATGCCGGTGATCCTGTATCTGGAAGACACAAAACAGAAGCTGGCGGCCCCCCGGCATCTGTACACTTCCGGGCATCCGCTCTTCTTTGAAGAACTGGAAAGACTGGTGGGCGCAGAGAACATTGCAACAAAATGACATTTCTGTGCACGAATCTCGATAGGTCGGAAGAGCTCAAAATGGGTCCAAAATATTTTCAAATGGCTGAGAATGTGTTATAATGTTGAAAGGCAAGTCTTAACAATTCTTTACGATGCAAACACTGAGCGGCGTAATGAAGAAGGGCGCTGGCTCATGGGTGAATGAAGAAACAAATTGGAGGGAATCTCTCGTATGGAAAAGCAAATCAAAACGATTGGCGTGCTCACAAGCGGCGGCGATGCTCCTGGCATGAATGCTGCCGTGCGCGCTGTGGTCCGTACCGGCTTGCACAAAGGTTACCGCATGATCGGCATTCAGCGTGGTTACAACGGCCTGCTGAACGGCGAATGCTTTGAAATGAACCTGCGCAGCGTCTCGAACATCATTTCGGCCGGCGGTACCATTCTGTACACTGCCCGCTGCCTGGAGTTCAAGACCAAGGAAGGCCAGGACCGCGGTGCTGCCAAGTGTCGTGAGCTGGGCATTGACGCACTGGTCGTCATTGGCGGCGATGGTTCTTACCGCGGCGCACGCGAGCTGGCACACCGCGGCATCCCGATGATCGGTCTGCCCGGCACCATCGACAACGACATTGCCTGCACCGAGTACACCATCGGCTATGATACAGCCATGAACACCGCTCTGGAAATGATCGACAAGCTGCGCGACACCACCCAGAGCCACGACCGCTGCAGTGTGGTCGAGGTCATGGGCCGCAACGCCGGTTACATTGCCCTGAACGTTGCCATCGCCTCCGGTGCTATGGCTGTCCTGCTGCCGGAGAAGGAATTCGACATGCAGCACGACATTCTGGACAAAATCGCTGAGACTCAGAAGACCGGCAAGCGTCACTTTATCATCATCGTTGCCGAGGGCGTGGGCCATGCACAGGAGATCGCAAACGAGATCCAGGCCCGCACCGGCATCGATTCCCGTGCCACCATTCTGGGCCATGTCCAGCGCGGCGGCTCTCCCACTCTGCGTGATCGCGTGAACGCATCCGCCATGGGCTACCAGGCCGTGTGCCTGCTGGAGCAGGGCAAGTACAACCGCATCGTCGGCATGAAGGGCGAGAAGCTGGTGGACTACCCGGTGGATGAGGCGCTCGAAATGACGAAGACATTGGACCCTGTCCTGATCGACGTCTGCAACACCATTTCTATCTGATTTCCTGCATTGCATTTCTGGAGCTGTTCTCTTGGCTAGGCTGAGAGGGCGGCTCCTTTTTTTGTTGGGTTATAATGGTGTTGCACACGTCGTTTCGATGGCTGCAAAGACCATTGGCATCTGATAGTCTAAGAACTAGACAATGTCCGTGACCTGGACGCGAAAAATTCGTTTTCCATTATGAAGGAGGTGAGCAGAATGGCTCATGAACTGCTGGCAAAATCGGATCATCAACTCGGAATGTGCCTGCGGATGCTGTATGCAGAAGGCATCCGCGGTCCGCTTCCTGTTCACAGCGCGAAAAACGAGAAGGGAAAGATGGAGTTTCTCGTGACTGTGCCTGTGGACGATGCACAGTTTGAGGTGCTGGAACGGCGCTATCAGACCCTGATCGGCTAAAGGAAAAGCCGAGCGCAGAACAGCCGGACCGGCATAGAGAGAAGAGCTTGCACACGGAAAGTGCAGGCTCTTTTTCTTTTGGCTTTGCCGGGAGGACCGTAGCGTCTGCATTGAAATTTCTTTGAATTCGGCAAGAATCAATCCGAATATTAACGTCAAGTCGATAAAATTTTAATGACATAAACAGAGAGTATCTTTCAATATTGATTTAAAATCAACTCGCGAATGCGATATGATACCGATTTCATTCATGAAAAATACGATTTGTATTTTTCCCTTTGCTTTGCAGAGTGCCGCTTGGTGTGGTATACTAGAACCGTACAAAAACGGTGTCCTGTGGGAGCAGTCTCCCGATACAGGTCACCCGGCAGGAGAGTGATTTGTTTGGAACTGGAACAGGCCCAGAAGCGTGTGGAGGAGCTGCGCGCTGTCATTGAAAAGAACAACCGGCTCTATTATGACCAGGATGCCCCGGAGCTGGAGGATTTTGAATACGATGCATTGACCCGGGAACTGAAAGCGTTGGAAGCGCAGTTCCCGCAGCTGATCACGCCGACTTCGCCGACCCAGAAAGTGGGCGGGACTCCCAACGGGCGCTTTACCAAGGTGACCCATGCGGTCAAGATGGAAAGTTTGTTGGATGCATTTTCGTATGATGAGCTGCGCGACTTTGACCGCCGCGTACGGGATGCAGGCATCGAACCGGAATATGTGGTCGAGATCAAGATCGACGGCCTTTCCTGCAGTCTGGAGTATGAGAACGGAGAACTCGTCCGGGCGTCCACCCGCGGCGACGGCGTGGTAGGCGAGGATGTGACCCAGAACGTCCGGGCAATCAAACGAATCCCAAAGACGCTGAAAAATGCGCCGGAGTTTCTGGAGGTGCGCGGCGAGGTCTATATGCCGCACGAGGCTTTCCAGAAGCTGTGTGCGGAGCAGGAACTGCAGGGGGCCGCTCCATTCAAGAACCCGCGCAATGCGGCGGCAGGTTCCCTGCGGCAAAAGGATGCAAAGATCACCGGAAGCCGCGGCCTGTCCATTTTTGTGTTCAACGTCCAGCAGATCCGCGGGAAGGAACTGACCCGCCATTCGGACAGTCTGGACTACCTCAAGAGCCTTGGTCTGCCGGTCTCGCCGCGCTACCATGTGGTACACGACATTGAGCAGGCCATTGCAGAGATCGAGCAGATCGGGCAGAACCGTTCCAAGCTGGATTTTGATATGGACGGTGCGGTCATCAAGGTAAACGATTTTGCCCAGCGGGAACAGATGGGTTCCACCAACAAATTCCCGCGCTGGGCCATCGCCTTCAAGTACCCGCCGGAGGTCAAGGAAACCACCCTGCGCAGCATCGAGGTGGCCGTGGGCCGCACCGGTGTCCTGACCCCCACGGCCTGCTTTGATCCGGTCTTTCTGGCCGGCACGACCGTGGCGCGCGCCACCCTCCATAATGAGGACTTTATCCGGCAATTTGATCTGTGCATCGGTGATACTATTCAGGTGCGCAAGGCCGGCGATATCATCCCGGAAGTGATCGGGGTCACCCGCCGCGCCGAGGACGCTCAGCCCTACGAGATGCCGACGGCTTGTCCGTCCTGCGGCGCACCGGTGGTGCATCTGGAGGACGAAGCGGCGCTGCGCTGCGTGAACCCGGAGTGTCCGGCACAGGCTTTGCGCAACATCATTCATTTTGCGTCCCGGGATGCCATGGACATCGACGGTCTGGGCACGGCTGTGGCAACGCAGCTGGTGGAGAAAGGCATGGTGCATTCGGCGGCAGACATCTATGCGCTTAGCCGGGAACAGCTGCTGACGCTGGACAAATTCAAGGAGAAAAGCGCGGACAATCTGCTGAACGCCATCCAGCGCTCAAAAGAGAACAATCTGGACAAGCTGCTGTTTGGCTTTGGCATTCGCAACATCGGTGACAAGGCGGCGGCATTGCTGGCAGAACATTTCGGTTCGTTGCAGGCCATCCGGGAAGCAGATGCCGCTGCCATCAGCGAGATCGACGGCTTTGGCGGTGTGATGGCCCAGAGCGTAGTGGAATTCTTTGCAAAGGAAGGCACCACAGACCTTGTGCACCGTCTGGCAGATGCCGGGGTCAACATGCAGTGGAAGGGCGAGCCCAAGGGCGACAAGCTGGCCGGTAAAACGCTGGTGGTTACCGGTACGCTGGAAACACTCTCCCGCAACGAGGCAGAAGCCCTCATCGTCAAAAACGGTGGCAAGGCCAGCGGCTCGGTCTCCAAAAAGACTTCCTATGTGGTCGCCGGTACAGCAGCCGGTTCTAAGCTGACCAAAGCGCAGGCGTTGGGCGTTCCGGTGCTGACCGAAGCTGAATTCCTTGATCTGCTCAAAGAAGAATAATTACAATTTTGCATAGCCTCTGCGGCGTTTCGGGCCGCAGGGGCTTTTTGTTTGTGTGCGGTTCTAAGCGGGCAGGGGCTGCATACACTGGTAACACAAGTTTCGTTGAAAGGAAGTGCCCATTGTGGACGAGTATTACCGCGCGATCCGTCTGTTGCCTGCATGGCTGGCGCAGCCGCTGGCCCGGCTGCCGCAGAATACCGCCGAAAAAGTGCACGAACTGCGGCTGCGGACAGGCTGTGGAATTTGCCTGTCCATTGCCGGGCAGCAGACGACGTTGGACGAGCTGCCGGAATGCCCGCAGACCCTGCGCGGCAGGACGCTGGATGCCCTGCAGATGGACGAGATCCTTTATGTGCTCTGCGGCGGTTCAGTACATACCCATCAGGCCGAACTGGCGCAGGGCTACCTGACCACGGCATCCGGCTGCCGTGTGGGGGTGGGCGGTCGGTTCGTATTGCGCGGCCCGGAGGATGTTGTGCTGCAGCGTCTTTTGTCGCTGAATTTCCGCATTGCGCGTCCAATTTGTACGGAACTTCCGGCGGAGCTGTGCACCCTTTTGCAGGGACATTTCATCGGGGCACTGCTGGTGGGAGAACCGGACAGCGGCAAGACCACCCTTCTGCGGCAGATCGCCCGGGAACTGGCTGCACAGAAACGGGCCGTGGCTGTGATCGACGAGCGAGGGGAACTTTTTCCGCCGGAGCGGCAGAATGGCGATGCCCTTGACTGCATCAGCGGCCTGCCCAAAGGCCGTGCGGTCCAGATGGCGCTGCGGACGTTGGCCCCGCAGGTGATCCTGCTGGACGAGCTGGGGGACCTGACCGAGGTCGCCGCACTGGAACAGGGCTTTTTCAGCGGGGTGGAGTTTGTGGCCAGCGTCCATGCCGCCACGCTGGAGGACGCTCTGCAAAGGCCGCAGGTGCGGGTTTTACAGCAGCAGGGAGCACTGCGGTTTCTTGTCCTGCTGGAAGGACGCTGTGCACCGGGCCGGATCCGGGAGATCCGGCAGCTTCCGCTGCTATGATGCTGCACATTCTGGGTGCTCTGCTGTTGCCGTTGTGCGGCTGGCTGGCCGGGGATGCCATACAGGCCCGTACGGTACAGCACCTTGCTGCATTGCAGAAATGCCTTGCGCTTCTGGAACGCATCCGGCAGGAGGTCGCGTTCCGCCGGGCAGACCTGCAGCAGCTTTACGCAGAGCTCTGCCGGGAAGGCATACTGGAATCCGGCGCCCGCTGCTTACAGGAGGCCCCACCGCCGGAGGGCCTGACGCGGGAAGAACAGCAGTGCTTCCGGACGTGCATGTCCGGCCTTGGCCGTGCGGAAGCGCAGCAGGAGTGCGAACAGCTGGACTACTACCGGGCCCGCCTGCAGGCTTTGCAGCAAACGGCAGAACACGCTGCCCGGCGGCAGGCCGGTCTGCCCCGCAAACTGGGCCTTGCAGCCGGGATGGCAATGGCACTGCTGCTCATCTGAATTCGGAAATCTTGGAGGAAACAGCGCAGATGGAAATTGATCTGGTGTTCAAAATTGCAGCCATCGGCATCATTGTGGCGGTGCTCAATCAGCTCTTGATCCGCTCCGGGCGGGAGGATCAGGCCATGATGACGACCCTTGCCGGCCTTGTGGTGGTCCTATCCATTCTGGTCAAGCAGATCAGCACCCTGTTTGTTACCATCAAGGCGCTGTTTTCGCTGTGAGTTCCGCCTGGGTCACGCTGGGGCTGGTGGCAGTGCTGGCAGCGATGCATGCACTTTTGCAAAAGGAGCTTCCGGCCTATGCGCTCCTGCTCTCACTGGGAGCAATCGCCCTTCTGCTGGTGCGGCTGGGCGGCACCTTCCGCAGTGTTCTGGAGGGTGTCGCGCTGCTGGGACAGCAAACGGACAAGCAGGCGTTCCAATGCCTGCTGCGCAGCACGGGCATCCTGTTGCTTGCCGACTATACCCGCACCCTCTGCAAAGAGAGCGGAGCCGAGGCGCTTGGCTGGTGTGCAGGGCTTGCGGGCCGCTGTCTGGTGCTGGCGGCAGTGTTCCCACTGCTGGAAGAAGTGTGTCAACGGATCTGGGGGCTGGCAGGATGAGCGGCAAAAAATACCGGGGGTTTCTGGCAGGGTTGGTGTTTCTGGCCGCAATGCCTTTTGGAACGGTGCGGGCTTTCGCACTTGAAAGCCTGCCCGGCCGGGAATTGTGGCAGCCCTACCTGACCCAAAGTGCACAGGGTGCAGCGGATTTTGCCCGGGACCCGGTGTCGGCATTTCTGAGCCTGCTGTCGGGTTCACCCGTGCAGTTTCTGGTCGATACCCTGCACAGCTACGCAGATCTTTTGCTGTTTCTGCTGCTGCTCACAGCTTTGTCATTTCTCGTCGGAGATGCAGCGGACGGTACCTTGCTGGACCTTGCGGCAGCTGGTGGCTGCGGGGTGCTCATCTGGGGTAATCTGCTGACACTGGCACAGTCTATCGGTGAACGCATGGACAGCTGGCGGCTGTTCCTCACGGGATTTCTGCCGGTGTGCGGCGCAGTCCTGACGGCAGGTGGAGAGGGAAACGCCGGAGCGGTGGCCAGCGGATTTCTGCTGAGCGTGCTGGCTCTGCTGGCACAGGGGATCGCGCTGTGCATCCGGCCGCTGCTGCAAAGCTATCTGGCCATCAGCATGGCCTGCTGCATTCACACGCAGACGGGTCTCCCGGAAGCCTGCAGGATGAGCGGGCAGCTGCTGCGAAAAAGCATTTCGGCGGGCGGAAAACTGTTTGCGCTTCTGCTTGGCGTACAGCGAGTGATCACACTGCAATTGGACCACACGACATCCCGTCTGGGCCAGATGCTGACGGGCAGTGTCCCGGTGATCGGGCAGGCATTGAGCGGTGCAGTCGATACCGTATTGGCTGGGCTGCAGCTGCTCAAAAGCTCTCTTGGAATCGCGGCACTGGTGATCCTTGGCGCGGAATTTGTTCCGCTGTATCTGGGACTGTTGTTCCACCTGGCAGTTCTGTCCGGGTGCAGGCTTCTGTGCAGCTTTGCCGGTATCGACCGGTGCCGGGCGCTGTTTGACTGTCTGACGGAGGCGGTCCGGTGCATGGCGGCGGTCACGGCACTGTTCTTTTCGCTGACAATGGTCGGTGTCGCGTTGATGACAATGATGAACGGAGGGTGAAATGCGGGTCGTAACGGCATTCTGCCTTGCATGTGTCTGCACGGAGCTGCTAGTGCAGCTGGTGGAAGCGGGCTGGGCGCGCCGATGCATAAAAGTGGTTGCGGGGCTATATATTCTAACAGTTCTGCTCCGTGCAATTTCTGCACTGCCTGCACGGACCGCACAGTGGCTTCAGCCGGTGCAGGCATCTGCCTCCATCGAGGGCGTGGAAACCGCGATCCTCACGGAGGCGGCGAAGCGCTTGAATGAGATGTTGGCAGCGGAATGCGAGGCACAGACAGGCATCCCGGTCCGGGTGGAAACGGAATTGGAACAGACGCCGGACGGCATCCGCGCAGCTCGCGCGATCCTGTGGATGCCGCCGGACAGCCCGGCACAGGTGCAGACACAGCTTGTGCAGTTTCTGCAAAAAGAACTTAGCACCGACGCTGTCACCGCAGCGGAAGAGGCGGAACCATGAAAAAAGCAACGATCACAACGGTTCTTCAGGGATGCAAAGGCCCGCAGGGGCGCACAAGACTTGCGGTGCTCATTGGCGGGGTGGCCATGCTGCTGTTGCTGCTGTCGGAGTTGATGCCGACCGGGACGAAGTCTGCTGCCGCCAGCACAGCCCCACAGGAAATCGCTGCGTATCAGACCCAGCTGGAAAACCGGCTTGAAACACTGATCGCTCAGATGGACGGAGCGGGAAAGACGACGGTGATGCTCACACTGGAAACGGGGGAGGAAACGATCTATGCACTGGATACGCAGTCCGGGCAGATGCAGGAACAGCAGACGCATGTTCTGCTGGAAGATGGCTCCGCCCTGGCAGAGACGATCTATCAGCCGCAGATCCGCGGCGTGGCCGTGCTGTGCGACGGCGGGGGAGATGTCCGCGTGGCAGCACGCATCACGGAGATGGTGGGAGCGCTGCTGGATCTGCCATCCAACCGGATCTGTGTGGAACAGCGCAAGCCATGATCTGACCAAGAACAAGGAGGATTCAAGATGAGAGCACTTTCCAGAAATACCCGGCGGGTGACCGCGCTTACGCTGGCCGCTGCCCTTGTCATTGCCGTTTATCTGAACTGGCAGTATGCCCGCACCGATACCGGCATTGCAGCGGACGAGGAAGCCCAGGTCGTTTCGGCCGAGCCTGTGCAGTCGGACACGGTCCTGGACGGCCTGCCCACGGAAGCCGAAACAGTGTCGGCCGCGAACAAAAACTACGGGGAAGCACAGCTGGTCAGCGTGGCAAGCGACAGCGGCGCAAAGTTCTTTGAAGAGGCACGCCTGAAACGGGAAAAGGCGCACGATGAAGCCATGGACACTCTGCAAAAAACCATGAAGTCCTCTTCGCTCTCTGCGGAGGAAAAGAAGGACTGCACCGCCCAGCTGACAGCCGGGTTGGAAGATCTGCACGCCGAAAATGAGATCGAGACCCTCATCAAAGCCAAGGGCTTTGCGGACTGCCTGTGCTTTCTGCAGTCCGGCCGCGCCGATCTGACCGTCATGACATCCGGTGACCCGCTGACGGCGGCGCAGGTGGCGCAGATCCGGGACGTCGTGCTCAGCAAGAGCAGTGTGACGGCCCAGAACATCACGGTGGTGGAAGTAAAATAAAAAGTGTTTCCCTCCGGCCGGAAGGAACCGGGCTGGAAAAAGAACCCGTTGTGTGGTCCGACAGAGTTTTCCAAACAAGTATTGAAATCAACCCCGCATTGATGGTATAATAACACCATCAGAAAACAGGAACGGTGTGCTGCCCGGCCATTCGGCGGCGGCAGCTGCAAAGCCGTTTTGAACCGAAAAAAAGCGGCAGTTCTGCTGCTTTTCAATGGAGGACAGCACAATGGATTTACAGAATATGGATCTTCAGGGCGGCAGCCTTCAGATTTCGACCGAAGTCATTGCAAAGATCGCACGGTGCGCTGCGCTGGAAGTGGAAGGCGTGGCAGAAGTTTCCTGCGGGACCCAGAACAAAAAGCTGAAGGATCTGCTGGAAGCCAGCATCCAGCCGCCGGTGGCCGTGGAAATGCGCGACGGCACGGCAGAGCTTACGCTGCATCTGATCATGGCGCCCGGCGCACGCATTCCTGCAGTGGCGGAAAAGGTGCAGGAAAATGTCAAGTCGGCCGTGCAGAACATGACCAGTGTCACGGTGAGCCGTGTGAATCTGGTGATCGCAGGTCTTGCTGCGGAGCAGTAAGAGCACTTGCAGCCGTACAAAAGAATGGATAGAACGCGTTCTCTCTGCCGGGGGTTCCCGGCGGGGAGAGCTCCTGTTATGAAAGGAATATTATGGAAAACATTTTGCCCCGTAGAGAAGCTCGCGAGAATGCATTTTTGCTGGCATTTTCGCAGACCTTTGGCGACGTCCCGCTGGCAGAGGCTCTGACCAACCATGCGGAAAACGACGAAGAGCACCCGGTGGATGGCTTCAGCAAGCTGCTGCGGCTTGACTGCAAGAACAACAATTGAGCTGTTCTTTGCAATTTCATCGGCAGATGTCATTACATTTGCACCCATATTTTTCATAGCGGCACACTTTTCTTCGCTTACATCAAAAACATTGATAAAATCGGCCTTGCCGTCGTTTTGTGCCATAAGTCCTTTTATAATGGCTGTTGCCATATTGCCTGCACCTATGAAACCTATTTTTTTCATTTTAAGACCTTCTTTGCAAAAATTAATATCAGATACCAAAACTTGGGTTTGAATAACATGAGAAACGGAAGTTGTGGTAATTGTGCTGACCGTCACGGTCATAATCGCCGTAGAGGAAGATTTCCGCCTCGTCAACCCTTCTGTACAAAAGTCCCCAATAGCAAGAACCTGCCGCATGGTGGTACTGCAAAAGTGCATCAATAAGCTTCTGCTTATTGACATTATTCAAATCTCTTGAACCGCCCGAAGCAGAAACATAGTCCTTGTGGATGTATCCTGTTGTGCCGTTTGAAAGCTTAACTTTGTACCAGTTTGTGTTATAACGCTTGCCGTCAACAAATTTAAGTTTTGTTCCGTAGTTCATACGGGTAACAACGGAGTAGTTAGTTCCTGCACCTCTTCTGAGGTTTACATCTGAACCTGTAACCGTACCCGAAGCGCCTGCTTTGATAGTACCGCTTGAACCTGTGTTCAAGAGAACAGACTGGAGTTCGGAGTCATTGTAGAACACACCGCTGCCTACATTGTATGCAAAGCACACAAGTGCGTCAAACTGTTGCTGATTGAACTTTATACCGTTGTTTACAAGGTAGGAATTTGTTGTGGTGGTATATCCGCCCTTGTTCACGGTCTGGCAAAGATAAGCATATGCCTGATTTGAAGTTATGTTGTTGTAGAACTGTTCGCCTGAAATTACAACCTTGCCGTAACCGAGTGTAGGATCGGTTGTAATGCTGTCTGCTGTGACTTTTGAGAGAAATCCCTCATAGTTTGCAATAAGCTTGATTACCTCGTCACTCGCTCTGCGCTCGGCACAAGCTGTGGTGGTTTTATTGGTTGTTGAGGTTACAAACACCTCGCCCTCACCGCCGCCTGCCGTGGTGTAATACTTTGATTCGGTTTTAAATTTAGAATATGCCTTAACAGACCATTTTCCTGATTTTGAAAGCTTTTGTGTACCTGTCCAGATATAGGAGTTACCGTCTTTAACCTTATTTTTTGCGGTGACCTTATAAGAGGTTGAGCCGTTTGTAACTACAAAATACACGCCTACCCTGTCTGTGTCGGTAATAGCCTTAAAGCTTACATTTGAATTGAGCGGAGCGGAGTTTGGTGACGCATAGCAGAAACGCACACTCTCCCTCGGCATAACATGAATGAGGCAGGTTGCCGCACCGTATGATGTTGATGCTGTGATTGTTACATAGCCCTTGCCTACCGTATCAACAACACCGTTCTTTACAGTTGCGATCTTTGTATTTGAACTTGACCATGTGACGCCTCTTGTGCTTGATTTCAAAAGCATTGACTTCTGCCACGGAAGATTCACATTACTGTTGGATATATTTACAGATGAGCCGGATTTTACAGTAATTTTGCAGGTTGCAGAATGCGAACCGCTTTTCGCAGTAATTGTTGCAGAGCCTGCTCTCTTGGCTGTTACAATACCACGAGAGTCAACGGTTGCAACACCTGTGTTAGAACTTGACCACGAAACGGTTCCCGATGCAGTAGCTGTAATTGCAAATCTGTTGCCTGTGAAAATTGATTTGCTGGATACAGAAAGTTTAACAGATGAACCTGTTGACGGTTTTGTGGTTGTAGGCTGA
>ENA-UEQJ01001501-UEQJ01001501.1-human-gut-metagenome-genome-assembly--contig:-NODE-1501-length-18578-cov-6.458894_pt1 | contig 18578 bp, 16 predicted proteins | sample MGYA00242937_ERZ507938 | MGnify/ENA primary metagenome ERZ507938 (study PRJEB26167, sample SAMN06115437) | human gut metagenome | host: Homo sapiens | place: China:Gansu | collected 2015-07-03...
GCCGTGATGCTGGGGGCAGACAGTGCCGCAGCCTCCCTGCTGGCGGTGATCCCCCTCACCCTGCTCACCCGGGTGTTTGCCATTGTGATTAAAATGCCGGTAACGGTGTTCCTGCTGTCCGGCATCTTCCCGCTGGTGCCCGGCGCGGGCATCTACTACTGCGCCTACTATTTTATACAGGGCAACAATGCGCTGGCCCTTTCCAACGGCATCAGCACCTTTAAAGTAGCCGTTGCGCTGGCCATCGGCATCACGCTGGTGCTGTGTGTGCCGCTGCCGAAGCGGAAGTAAGACCCTCTCCGTCATCTCGCTTTGCTCGATGCCAGCTCCCCCGAAAGGGGGGGGAGCTTTTTTGCTCCTAACCGGCAGATGCTTAAAATTCCCCCTTCGGGGGAGCTGGCGAACGCAGTGAGCCTGAGAGGGTTCATCCGTTCCCTTGGGGAAGCTGGCAAAGCCGCAGGCTTTGACGGAAGGGGTTGCCCGCTGCCGAAAAAACGGTGGAACTGACTATAAACGTAAAAGAGCGGCAGTCGCACGACTGTCGCTCTTTTTGTACTTAAAAACAGGACGGTAGCCGTGTTGACTACCGCCCTGTTGGTGCTATTTGAGTTTTTTCAAAAAACTTCTGTGCCAGGAAATCAGAGCTTGGTCACAATGAAGACAGTATCGAAGGGACGAACCTTCAACAGCTCTTCCGCCGTGCCGTAGTCGGTGCTCAGCTTGTAGCCGTCCGGCAGCTGAATATCAGCAGCGCTGACGCCAGTTGCATCGACTGCAACCTCAGCCTTAGCCTTAATGTAGTTGTTCGGCAGCTCCAGCAGTTTGACATCGATGGTCTTCTTGGTCGGAGTCACAGTCACATCAGTCACGAAGACGATGATGTACTCACCCTTGCTGTCGTCCTTGCGGACTTCAACAACAGCGTTCTCGTTCTCCAGATGGTAATCTTCGGGAAGCAGCTTCTTATCGATGTCAGCAACCTTCACAGAGTTCTCGGTCTTCAGAACATCAATCTTGGCAGTCTCACCCACAACCACGGTCTCACCATTGCCTTTGTCTGCCATAAAGATGACCATCACAGGACGAGTGGTCACTTCGGGAATCACAGGAACATCTTCCTTGGAGCAGCCTGCCAGCATGCCAGCAGCAGCAACAGCCAGAGTGGCGACACCTGCGCCCTTCAGGAACTGACGACGAGAGATATTAGACATAATAATCAACCTCACAATCTTTCTTTCAAGCACGCCTTACACTGCATGTAATGCGTTTACACCTATATAATACCTTTACCTGCCCCCCATTGTCAAGTGTTTCATGGAAACATTCACCAAAAAATACAAGGATACAAGAATAAGTATCACTATTTTTTACAATACAGCCGCCGTATCCGCAAAAAACCACGCCGCCGCCATTGCTGTGCGCCGGTGCATCTGCTATACTTTATATATAGTTTTTTCCGTTTTTGTATTTTACCGGATAAAGGAGCGATTTATAATGTCTGTTATGGAACTTCTGACCACCCGCCGCACCTACCGCCGGTTTGCACAAAAGGCCGTGCCGCAGGATGTGGTGGACGATATCGTACAGGCCGTGCGGCTGTCCTCCTGCGGGGCAAACCGGCAGGCGGTGCGTCTGGTGCTGGTGCAAAGCTCGGAGATGGTGGCCAAGGTACAGCCGCTGGTCAAGTGGGCTGGCTATCTGCCGCCGGAGCAGGGCACGCCCAAAGCGGACGAGCTGCCCACCTTTTATGCAGCCGTGGTGCAGGATACCGCCATCCCCGGCGACCTTGCCACCGACACCGGCATCGCACTGGCCAACATGACCCTTGCCGCATGGGACAAGGGCGTAGGCAGTTGCATCATGGGCGCGATCAATAAGCCCGCCCTGACCGCGCTGCTGGGCATTGAGGAGCCGCAGAAGCTGGCCTTTATGGTGGCTTTTGGCTACCCCACCCACAAAGCCAGCATCGTACCCATGACCGAGCAGACCGGCGTAAAGTACTATCTGGACGAAAACCGCGACTACTGCGTGCCCAAGCGCAGCGCGGAGGAGATTGCAAGAAGCCTGTAAAAGCCGGTTTATACTGCATATATTCACATATTTTCTCCGTTATTGCATAAATGTTTGCAAAATCGTTTCAATTTCACGGATTATTATGCACAAGTATTGACTTTTCGTTTTGTACAAACTATACTAAGTGCGTTCCCCGAAAGCGCGATGAATCGCATCCCATCGGGGCAAAGCGAACTATATTGCATAGATTGAGGAGTGTTTGAATATGAAAAAGATCTCTCGCCGCAGCTTCATGGCTGCCGCTGCTGTTTCCGTTGCTGCTCTGGCTCTGACCGCCTGCGGTGGTTCCGCAAGCTCTGCTGCTTCCTCTGTGGCAAGCTCTGCCGCTTCCTCCGAGGCTGTTTCTTCCGCCGCTGCCGCTGAGCTGACCACCGTGGAGGCTGGTAAGCTGACCATGGCCACCAACGCCACCTTCCCTCCGTACGAGATGACCACCGACTCCGGTGAGATTGAGGGCATCGATGTAGACACCGCCAAGGCCATTGCTGAGAAGCTGGGTCTGGAGCTGCAGATCGATGACATGGAGTTTGACGCCGCACTGCTCAGCGTGCAGCAGGGCAAGGCCGACATCGTGATGGCGGGCGTTACCGTGACCGATGAGCGCAAGGCTGTGATGGACTTCTCTGACAGCTACGCAACCGGCATCCAGTCCATCATCGTGCCCAACGATTCCGACATTGCTTCTCCCGACGATCTGGCCGGCAAGAAGATCGGCACCCAGCGCGGCACCACCGGCTACATCTACTGCTCCGATGACTTCGGCGAGGACTCTGTTGTGGCCTACGACAGCGGCCTGACCGCTGTGCAGGCACTGAACAACGGTCAGGTGGATGCAGTGGTCATCGACAACGCTCCCGCTACGGAGTACGTTGCCGCCAACCCCGGCCTGAAGGTGCTGGACACCAGCTACGCCGAGGAGGATTACGCCATCGGCATGGCAAAGGGTTCTGCACTGGAGGACGCTGTCAACAAGGCTCTGGAGGAGCTGAAGGCTGACGGCACTCTGCAGGCCATCGTGGACAAGTACATCAACGCAAACTAAGCTGCGTGCCCTGTACCATTCCCGTACCCAAGGAGGCGCCCCGCTTCGGGGCACCTCTTTTTTTGGAAAAAAGTGATTACAATTTATTGACAAACAGAAAGTGAGGATGTGAATGGCTGCGCAATACGAACTGCTCAAAGAGCTGCTCAACAGCGGCACAAAGCTAAGCTTTGAACAGGATTTCTTTTTCAAGTTTTATCAGGCCTTTCTGCTGAAGGACCGCTGGATGCAGTACATCAGCGGTGTGGGCACCACCCTGCTGGTCACCGCACTGGCGCTGGCGCTGGGCGTGGTGCTGGGCAGCGTGGTGGCGCTGGTGCGCGTGACCCACGACCAGCAGCGCCCCGGCCACAAAAACGCGGTGCTGGGCTTTTTTAACGCGGTGTGTCAGGTGTACACCACCATCATCCGCGGCACGCCCATGATGGTGCAGCTGCTGATCATGAGCATGGTCATTTTTGCCAACAGCCGCAACTTTACCATGGTAGGTGCGCTGGCACTGGGCATCAACTCCGGTGCCTATGTTTCGGAGATCATTCGCGGCGGTCTGATGGCCGTTGACCCCGGCCAGATGGAGGCCGGCCGCAGCCTTGGTTTGAACTACATGACCACCATGGTGGTCATCATCATCCCGCAGGCCATCCGTGCGGTGCTGCCTGCACTGGGCAACGAGTTCATCATTCTGCTCAAGGATACTTCCCTGATCACCACCATCGGCGGCAAGGAGCTGCTGTATGCTGCACAGGGCATTATGAACCGTACCTACGACGCCATGTTCCCCCTGCTGGGCGTTGCATTGATCTACCTGATCCTTGTTATGCTGTTTACATGGCTGCTGAGCAAGTTTGAGAGGAGGCTGGCACAAAGTGACCGATAAGATTTTGGAAGTACGCGGCCTGACCAAGACCTACGGCGGCGTAAAGAAGCGCGGCGCAAAAAAGGCCGACCCCACACTGGATGTGCTGAAGGGCATCGACCTTGATATCTACCGCGGCGACGTGGTTTGCCTGATCGGCCCTTCCGGCTGCGGCAAATCCACCTTTCTGCGCTGCCTGAACCGGCTGGAGACCCCCTCCTCCGGCTCTATCAAGTTCGAAGGCGTGGAGGTGGACGAAGCGCACATCGACCCCGTGCGCCAGAAGATGGGCATGGTGTTCCAGCACTTCAACCTGTTCCCCCACCTGACCGTGAAAAAGAACCTTGAGCTGGCACCCAGCCTGCTGAAGCTAAAGGACAAAGAGGCCATCTCTGCCCGTGCAGACGAGCTGCTGGCACGCGTAGGTCTGGCCGATAAGGCCAACGTCTACCCCAAGAGCCTGTCCGGTGGTCAGCAGCAGCGCATTGCCATTGCCCGCGCTCTGGCTATGGACCCGGACGTGATCCTGTTCGACGAGCCCACCAGCGCCCTGGACCCGGAGATGGTGGGCGAGGTGCTGGAGCTGATGAAGGAGCTGGCCCACACCGGTATCACCATGCTGGTGGTCACCCACGAGATGGGCTTTGCCCGGGAGGTGTCCAACCGCGTGATCTTCATCGACGGCGGCCAGATCCAGGAGGACGAGCCCCCGCAGGAGCTGTTCTCCAACCCCAAGCATCCGCGTCTGAAAGCATTTTTGTCCAAGATGCTCTGATCTGCAAAACAAAAAAGGAACCGCCGCAGCGGTTCCTTTTTTTGTTTTATAAGGGCATCTCACAGGGTCTGGTCCGGGCCCTGGGCCTGCTGCTGGCTGGTGTACAGCATCATCAGGTGGTTGGCGCTTTCCTCCAGCTGGCTCTTGGCCTGCCGCAGGGCCGCTTCCTCGGTCTCGTTCATCTTCTCGGGCTTGTCCTTGCGCAGGCAGCGGCGCAGGTTGGCCACATCGGTCTTGATGCGGTTCTTTTCGTCGCGGTCCAGCTCCTTTTTGCACTTGGACAAGGCCTCGTCCACCTTGTAGGCCAGCACCTCGGCCTGGTTGTGCAGCTCCAGCCGCTCCTTGCGGCGGCTGTCCTCGGCCTCGTAGGCCGCGGCATCCGCCATAGCGCGCTGGATCTCGTTTTCGGACAGGTTCGTGCTTCCGGTGATGGTGATGTTCTGCTCCCGGCCGGTGCCCAGATCCTTGGCCGACACCTTGACCACGCCGTTGACGTCGATGTCAAAGGTGACCTCGATCTGCGGCTTGGAGGAGAAACCGCCCCGGATGCCGTTGAGCTTGAACTTGCCCAGGCTCTTGTTGTCGCGGGCAAAGTGGCGCTCGCCCTGCAGCACGTTGATCTCCACGCTGGTCTGCATGGGGCGTGCCGTGGTAAAGATCTGGCTCTTGCGGGTGGGGATCATGCTGTTGCGGGTGATCAGCGGGGTGGCCACGCCGCCCAGCGTCTCAATGGACAGGGTCAGCGGGGTGACATCCATCAGCACCAGACCCTGTGCGGCGGCACCGGTAGCACCAGCCAGCTTGCCGCCGCCCTGCAGCAGACCGCCCTGCACGGCGGCACCCATGGCCACGCACTCGTCCGGGTTCAGGCTGTGGCTGGGCTCGCAGCCCAGCAGCTCCCGCACCTGGCGCTCCACGGCGGGCATGCGGGTGCTGCCGCCCACCAGCAGCACCTTGCCCAGCTGGCTGGCGGAGATCCCGGCATCCCGCAGGGCGTTCTGCACCGGGGTCACGGTACGGGCCAGCAGGTCACCGGTCATCATCTCGAACTGCGGGCGGGACAGCGACAGATCCAGATGGTGGGGGCCGTCCTTGCCCACCGCGATGAAGGGCAGGTTCAGCTGCGCGGAGGGTGCACTGGACAGCTCCTTCTTGGCCTTTTCCGCTTCCTCCTTCAGGCGGCCCATCGCAGCCGGATCGCGGGAGAGGTCGATGCGGTCGGACTTCTTGAACTCGGCCACAGCGTACTCCACGATGCGCTCGTCAAAGTCATCGCCGCCCAGATGGGTGTCGCCGCCGGTGGCCAGCACTGTAAAAGTACCGTCCTCGATCTCGATGATGGACACGTCAAAGGTGCCGCCGCCCAGATCGTACACCAGGATCTTCTGGGGTGCTTCGTTGTCCAGGCCGTAGGCCACAGCGGCAGCCGTCGGCTCGTTGATGATGCGCAGCACGTTCAGGCCCGCGATGCGTCCGGCGTCCTGGGTGGCCTTGCGCTGGCTGTCGTCGAAGTAGGCGGGCACCGTGATAACGGCCTCGGTCACCGGCTCGCCCAGATAGCTCTCGGCGTCGCGGCGGATCTTGGCCAGGATCATGGCGCTGATCTCCTGCGGGGTCAGGTCCTTGCCGTCGATGTGCACCCGGTAATCGCTGCCCATGTGGCGCTTGATGCTGGTCACGGTGCGGCCGGAGTTGGTGGCGATCTGCCGCTTGGCCGCGCCGCCCACCAGACGCTCGCCGTCTTTGGTAAAGGCCACCACGCTGGGGGTAGTGCGCTCGCCCTCTGCGTTGGTGATGACCACAGGCTTGCCGCCTTCCACCACCGCCACACAGGAATTTGTTGTGCCAAGGTCAATGCCGATCACTTTGCTCATATCGTTTTCCTCTCTTTGCGGCGCATCCCGTCCGCCAAAGCATTTTATTCACCTGATCATCTTACCCGATGCATGTGACCATTTTTTAGTCCAATTGTAAAGAATCTATGTTGTAGGCCGTATTCCGGGGCTTCGGATCGGCCAGTTCCCGCAGCAGCTGTTCCGCTTCTGCCTGCAATTCGGCCGCATCCGGTTCCTTCTCCCGGGCCAGGATGGCAAAGCCCTGGGCGGCCTCTGCCGCCAGTGCCATGGCCTTTTTGGCCGAAACGTAGCGGGTCTCGGCCTGGGCAAGGCGCAGACAGATGCGCGGGGTATACTCGATGTCCGGCATGCTCTGCGCCGTCTGCCGGGCTTTGCGGTAGTACAGCAGGGCCTTGCCCGCTTCGCCCCGGGCAGCGCAGTCCTCGCCCAGCGAAAGCATGGCCAGCACCTCGCCGTGGTCGGCGGCGGTGCGCCACATCCGGCGGGCCTCGGTCTTGTTCTGCATCTCGCCCCGGCCCCGGTACAGGCAGTCGGCCAGCAGCGAGAGACCCATGGCATTGCCCTGCTGGGCGGCTTCGTCGTAGTGGTCGGCCGCCATGCGCCAGTCCCCGGCGCGGGCCGCTTCCCGCCCGGCCTCTACTTCTTCGTCTCCCGGCTCCTCCGGGTTGTGGCCCGCGTGGAGCAGGCCGTTGAGCAGGGCCTCATCCAGTGTGGCCGAGTGGCCCCACGGGTCGATGACCACGCCGTCGATGTCCGGCGCATCCAGTACCAGTTCCATGGCGTCCTGCAGGGTGTAGTCCGCCATGGGGCGGGCCGCCGTGCTGCGGTCCACGCAGGCAGCTGCGCTGGAGGTGAACAGCGGCAGCCAGGTACGGTCCTTGTTTTTCAGGGTCCAGAGCGCAAGCCCTCTGGCCTTTTGCTGCGGGACGGGGTTCTCGGCCCAGGGGGCCGGGGTGGGCGGTGTGCCCGGGGCCGTCTGCAGCGGCACCAGAACATGGGTCTCCAGCTCCAGCGCGTAGTTCAGGGCCCCCATCAGGGCCCAGAAGCTCTCCTCGTTCTGCCCGTGATACAGCCGCTCGATGGCCTGCTCGATCGCCGGGCAGCCGGTGCCGCCGGGGCTGTAGCGCACCGGCGTGCGCGGGTGCCGGCTGCTGCCCACCGGGCGGAAGCGCACCCCGCCGTCTGTTCTTCTTGCCATTGTATGTTCCCTGCTTTCCTTCAGTGTCACTTCCTAGTATAGCAGGATTTTCCATCTTTCTCAACGGAAAACCTGCGCTTTGGCTCTGCATCTATCCCGGCAAACGTATGGTTTTTTTCAGCTGTGTGCGCTATAATAGGTAAAATTCCAGAATACTGGGATCAGAAAAGGAGGAAATAGCCTTGAACAACATGCTTGGCTATCTGAGGGACTACAAGCGCGAAAGCGTGCTTGCCCCCCTGTTCAAGATGCTGGAAGCCACATTTGACCTGTTCGTGCCGCTGGTCATGGCCGATATCGTCAACGTGGGCATTGCCGCCCACGACCTGCACTACATCCTGGTGCGGTGCGGCATCCTGCTTCTGCTGGCCGTCATCGGCCTGACCTGCAGCCTCACGGCGCAGTATTTTTCCGCCAAGGCGGCGGTGGGCTACTCCACCGCCCTGCGGCATGCCCTGTTTGCCCACATCCAGAGCCTGAGCTTTTCGGAGATGGACACCCTGGGCACCAGCACCCTCATCACCCGCATGACCAGCGACATCAACCAGGTGCAGAGCGGCCTGAACCTGTTTTTGCGCCTGTTCCTGCGCAGCCCCTTTGTGGTGATCGGTGCCATGGTCATGGCCTTCACGGTCAACGCGCGGGCCGCCCTGATCTTCGTGGTGGCCATCCCGCTGCTGAGTGTGGTGGTGTTCGGCGTGATGGTCATCACCCGCCCGCTGTACAAGACCGCACAGGTGCGGCTGGACCGTGTGCTGGGCCTGACCCGCGAGAACCTGACCGGTGTGCGCGTGGTGCGTGCCTTTGACAAGGAGCAGGACGAGATCGACCGCTTCGAGAACGCCAACGACCTGCTGACCAGAATGCAGCTCCATGTGGGCCATCTTTCGGCCCTGATGAGCCCGCTGACCTATGTGATCATCAACATTGCCATCGTGGCACTGCTGTATGTGGGCAGCATTGAGATCAACGCGGGCGGCATGGCCTCCGGCGACGTGATCGCGCTGGTGAACTATATGAACCAGATCCTGATCGAGCTGGTCAAGCTGGCCAACCTGATCGTGCAGGTAAGCAAAGCGCTGGCCTGCGCCGGCCGTGTGCAGGCTGTGCTGGACACCAAGCCCGGCATGGACTTCCCCGCCGAGCTGCGCAGCGAGGTGCCCGCCGACAAGGCCGGTGACGCCGTGCACTTTGACCATGTGAGCCTGACCTATGCCGGGGCCGGCGCACCCAGCCTGTCCGACATCAGCTTTACCGCCAAGCGCGGCCAGACCATCGGCGTCATCGGCGGCACCGGCAGCGGCAAGTCCAGCCTGGTCAACCTGATCCCCCGCTTTTACGACGCCACCGAGGGCACCGTGGAGATCCTGGGCCGCCCGGCTGCGGACTACCCCCGCGAGGCCCTGCGCGGCAAGGTGAATGTGGTCATGCAGAAGGCCCAGCTGTTCGGCGGCACCATCCGCTCCAACCTGCTGTGGGGCAACAAGAATGCCACCGACGCCGAGCTGTGGGCGGCCCTGGAGACCGCACAGGCGGCAGAATTCGTCCAGGCAAAGCCCCTTGGCCTGGACGAGCCCGTGGAACAGGGCGGCCGGAACCTTTCCGGCGGCCAGAAGCAGCGCCTGACCATTGCCCGTGCACTGGTGGGCAAGCCGGACATTCTGATCCTGGACGACAGCGCCAGCGCCCTGGACTACGCCACTGACGCGGCCCTGCGCAAGGCACTGGCCGCTCTGCCCGGCAGCCTGACCGTGTTCATCGTGAGCCAGCGCGCTGCCAGCCTGCAGCATGCCGACCAGATCCTTGTGCTGGATGACGGCAGGCTGGTGGGCCTTGGCACCCATGACCAGCTGCGCCAGAGCTGCCCGGTGTACGAAGAGATCTATGAGAGCCAGTTCAAGAAAGGGGATGTGCAGAAATGAGCGCGAAAGCCAAAGCAAAACTGACCCCGGAACAGCGCAAGGCCACACTGACCCGTGTGCTGCACAAGATCCGCCCCTATTCCCTGTTCGTGGTCTGCAGCCTGATCGTGGCCGCCGTGAGTGTGGCCGCACAGCTGTATATCCCCATCCTGTGCGGTGACGCCATCGACCTGATGCTGGGCAAAGGCAATGTGGCCTTTGCCGGTGTAGGCCGCATCATCGTGGAGGTGCTGGTGGTGGCCGTGGTGGCCGCCTTTGCCCAGTGGCTGCTGAGCGTGTGCAACAACCGCATCACCTTTTCGGTGAGCCGGGACCTGCGCAACGAGGCCCTGCGCAAGATCCAGACCCTGCCGCTGTCCTACCTCGACAGCCACCCCTCCGGCGACATCGTGAGCCGCATGGTGGCCGATGTGGACACCTTTGCCGACGGCCTGCTGATGGGCTTCACCCAGCTGTTCAGCGGCGTGCTGACCATTCTGGGCACCCTGCTGTTCATGTTGAGCGAGAATGTGGTCATCACGCTGGTAGTGGTGTGCATCACCCCGCTGAGTCTGCTGGTGGCCAGCTTCCTTGCCAAGCGCAGTTACAAGTATTTTCAGGGTCAGAGCAGCGTGCGCGGCGAGCAGACTGCGCTGGTCAACGAGATGATCGAGGGCCAGAAGGTGGTGCAGGCCTTCGGCCACGAGGCCGAGAGCCTGGACGCCTTTGACGAAGTGAACGGCCGGCTGCAGGACGTGAGCCTGAAAGCTATTTTCTTCTCCAGCATGACCAACCCCGCCACCCGCTTTGTGAATAACATCGTGTACGCCGGTGTGGGCCTGGTGGGTGCCCTGTACGCCGTGCGCGGCGGCATCACCATCGGTCAGCTGAGCGTGTTCCTGAACTACGCCAACCAGTACACCAAGCCCTTCAACGAGATCTCCGGCGTGGTCACCGAGCTGCAGAACGCGCTGGCCTGTGCGGCCCGCGTGTTTGAGCTGCTGGACGCCGACGACCAGATCCCGGAAGCCGAGAACGCCGCTGTGCTGCAGCCGGACGGCCATGTGCAGCTGGAGGATGTGTCCTTCCGCTACCTGCCCGACCGCCCGCTGATCGAGGGCCTGAGCCTGGACGTGAAGCCCGGCCAGCGCATCGCCATCGTGGGCCCCACCGGTTGCGGCAAGACCACCCTCATCAACCTGCTCATGCGCTTCTATGACGTGAACAGCGGCAGCATCAAGGTGTCCGGCACAGATATCCGGGACGTGACCCGCGCTTCGCTGCGCGGCAGCTACGGCATGGTGCTGCAGGATACCTGGCTGCGGGCCGGTACGGTGCGGGAGAACATCGCCTACGGCAAGCCGGACGCCACCCTGGACGAGGTGGTGGCTGCCGCCAAGGCCGCCCACGCCGACAGCTTCATCCGCCGCCTGCCGGACGGCTACGACACCGTCATCGCGGAGGACGGCGGCAACATCAGTCAGGGCCAGAAGCAGCTGCTGTGCATCGCCCGCGTGATGCTCTGCCTGCCGCCCATGCTGATCCTGGACGAGGCCACCTCCTCCATCGACACCCGCACCGAGGTGCGCATCCAGAAGGCCTTTGCCCGCATGATGCAGGGCCGCACCAGCTTCATCGTGGCGCACCGCCTGTCCACCATCCGTGAGGCCGACGTCATCCTTGTGATGAAGGACGGCCACATCGTGGAGCAGGGCAACCACGACGAACTGCTGGCCGCAGGCGGCTTCTACGCCAAGCTGTACAACAGCCAGTTCGAGGGTGTGGAGACCTGAGCCAAAGCCCCATAAAACCACAAAAATCCCGTCCGAAGCAGTTCAGACGGGATTTTTTCGTGTTTGTCAAGGGCTGCCCGCACAGAGCATGTGCGGCGGGGCCTTTTCTCCAACGATATTTTATGTTATACTGAGTGTGCCGCTTCACGGCGGCAAAGGTGCTGTCTGCATAGACGGTGGTCTAGCTCCCTCCGGCAAGCGTCCGGGGGACGTGAAAAGCTTATTGTTTCTGGTTCCCCCTGACGCAAACGCGAAAGGGGGGGATGCATCATGGAGTTAAATGAAGTGCTTGCACTGCTCACCATCATTGGTGGGACCGTGTATATTACTTTTCAGATCACATGGGCAATCTTCAAGGAGATTCACGGCAATAAGAAATGACCGCCCTCAGTCTACCAAACGGTGAGCGGTCATTCTTATTGAATACCTAGCCGGAAGGAGCTGACCATTGCGGGCAACGCCTTTTCTATTTGTAGTATAGTTGATTTTTTCATGCTTGTCAAGGGCCCGCCGCACACGCTCCGTGCGGCGGGCCCTTTTTCTGCCCCTGTGCCGCCTTTTTTGTTGACAAAGCACCGCCTTGCTATTATAATAATGTAGTCAAAATGGCATCATTGCGCGGCTTTGCACCTGCGCGAATCAAGTATAGACAAGGAGAGATTCTCAAATGGCACAAGAGATCAAGATGTCCGCTGCCGGCCTGAAAGCTATGCAGGAGGAACTGGAGTACCTCAAGACCGTGCGCCGCAAGGAGCTGGCCGAGGAGATCAAGGAAGCCCGCAGCCACGGCGACCTGTCGGAAAACAGCGAGTACGACGAGGCCAAGAACACCCAGGGTCTGGTGGAGAACCGCATCACCGAGCTGGAGCAGATGATCAAGAACGCCGTCATCATCGACGAGAGCGAGCTGAGCGTGGACAGCGTGTCTGTGGGCACCCACGTCACCATCCAGATGACCGGCGAGGATGAGACCGAAGAATACGACATCGTGGGCCGCACCGAGGCCGACCCCCTGAACGGCAAGATCAGCGACGAGAGCCCCGTGGGCCACGCGCTGCTGGGCCGCGCTGTGGGTGCCAAGACCGAAGTGCTGCTGCCCACCGGCCACACCGTGGAGTACACCGTGTTGGCCATTACCCACGCACGCAGCTGATAGGAGAAACCATGGAAGAGCAAAAGAAGAACCCCGCACAGGGCCTGTCCGAGAGCGAGCAGGTGCAGGTGCGCCGCCAGAAGCTGGCAGACCTGCAGGCCGCCGGTCATGACCCCTTTACCCTGACCAAGTACCCGCAGGACGCCTACTCGGCCGACCTGAAGGAAGAATTCAAGGACCTGCCCAACGAGACCGACAGCGGCAAGCAGGTTGCTCTGGCCGGCCGCATGATGTCCAAGCGCGTGATGGGCAAGGCCAGCTTTGCCCACCTGCGCGACGACAAGGGCGATATCCAGCTGTATGTCCGCCGCGACGAGCTGGGCGATGAGCCCTACGCCGCCTTCAAGAAGCTGGACGTGGGCGATATCATCGGCGTCAAGGGCGAGGTGTTCCGCACCAAGACCGGCGAGCTGAGCGTGCGCGCCACCGAGCTGACCCTGCTGGCCAAGAGCCTGCGTCCCCTACCCGAGAAGTTCCACGGCCTGACCGACACCGAGATGCGGTATCGCCAGCGCTATGTGGACCTGATTGCCAACCCCGAGGTCAAGGACACCTTCGTCAAGCGCAGCCAGATTCTGAAGGAGATCCGCGCTTATCTGGACGAGAAGGGCTTCCTCGAAGTGGACACCCCCATCCTGACTCCGTTTGAGATCGGTGCCTCGGCCCGCCCCTTCTACACCCATCACAACAGCCTGAACATGGACATGGTGCTGCGCATCGAGACCGAGCTGTACCTCAAGCGCCTGATCGTGGGCGGCATGGACCGCGTATATGAAGTGGGCCGCATCTTCCGCAACGAGGGCATGGATCCCAAGCACAACCCGGAGTTCACCTCCATTGAGGGTCAACCTGACGATGACCAACATCCGTACCGTGCTCGGCTCAATGGAGCTGGACGAAATGCTCTCCCAGCGCGACAGCATTAACACCCGCCTGCTGCATATCGTTGACGACGCCACCAACCCGTGGGGGGTGAAAATCACCCGAGTCGAAATTCGCGACGTTCGCCCGCCGGCGGAGCTTATCGCCTCGATGAACGCCCAGATGAAAGCCGAACGTACCAAACGCGCGTACATCCTTGAGGCCGAAGGGGTGCGACAGGCGGAAATTCTGAAAGCGGAAGGGGAAAAGCAGTCGCAGATCCTCAAGGCCGAGGGCGAACGGCAGTCCGCGTTCCTGCAGGCGGAGGCTCGCGAACGGTCCGCCGAAGCGGAAGCCCGCGCCACCCAAATGGTCTCCTCGGCGATCGCCTCGGGCGATATTCAGGCGATCAACTACTTCGTGGCGCAGAAATACACCGATGCGCTGCAGCAGATTGGCGCCGCTAACAACAGCAAAGTGGTATTGATGCCGCTGGATGCCAGCAGCCTGATGGGATCGATCGCCGGGATCAGCGAGCTGCTCAAAGAAGGCGCTGGCGATCGGAAAAAATCATGATCGGCATGATCCTCGCACACCCCCATCTGTTCTGGCTAAGCCTCGGCGGGCTGCTGCTGGCGGCCGAGATGCTGGGCGGCAGCGGATACCTGCTGTGGAGCGGCGTCGCCGGCGTGGTGACCGGCGCCCTGACCTGGCTCCTGCCGCTGAGCTGGGAATGGCAAGGCACGCTGTTTGCCGTTCTCACCCTGCTGGCGGCGTGGCTGTGGTCGAAATGGCTGCGCAAGCGCGTCAAAACGCAGCGCCCGGCCGATGCCCAGCTCAACCAGCGCGGGCAGCAACTGGTGGGCCGCCGCCTGACGCTGGATGCCCCGCTGGTGAACGGCCGCGGCCACGTCCGCGTGGGCGACAGCTCCTGGCCGGTGATTGCCGATGAAGACTTCGCGGCGGGCAGCAAGGTTGAAGTGATTGCCGTAGAAGGGATTACGCTACGAATCAGACCCGCCGTCCGTTAAGCCTGCGCCTTGCGATGGCAGCAGCCGGAAAGATTATCGATAATCGGGCACTCCGCGCTGTCGTCGCCGGGGCAGGATTCGGCCAGCTCCAGCAGGTGCGCGCGCATATTTTGCAGCTCGCGGATATGGTTCTCGATATCCGCCACTTTCTCCAGCGTGCGTTTTTTCACATCGGCGCTGTGCCGCGACGGGTCGTTGAACAGGGCCACCAGCTCGCGGCACTCTTCCAGGTTAAACCCCACCTGCCGCGCCTGGCGCAGCAGCGTCAGCTCATCGAGATGCTGCTGACTATAGGTGCGGTAGCCGTTTTCGCTCCGCAACGGCGGCGTCACCAGCCCCTTCTCTTCATAAAAACGAATCGCTTTGCTGGTTAAGCCGGTTTTTTTCGCCACATCGCTGATATTCATTTTTTCTCCTTGACCTTCCCCTTGCTGGAAGGTTTAACCTTCTTAATACTCGATGAAAGAGTGGTTCTGGTCAATCGTTGACCGGAAAATTATTCAGGAGTTATTTATGTCTAACACTATCGACCTGACGCTGGATGGCCTCTCCTGCGGCCACTGCGTCAAACGCGTGAAAGAGAGTCTGGAGCAGCGTCCTGACGTTGAGCAAGCGGAAGTCACCCTCACTGAAGCCCATGTGACGGGCAGCGCCAGCGCGCAAGCGCTGATTGATACCGTTAAACAAGCCGGATACGGCGCGGAGCTCAGCCACCCAAAGGCTAAACCGCTGGCAGAATCATCAATCCCGTCGGAAGCACTGACAGCGGCCACTCCTGAGCTTCCGGCAGCCCATGACGAAGATGACAGTCAACAGCTGCTGATCAACGGCATGAGCTGCGCCAGCTGCGTCTCCCGGGTACAAAACGCGCTTGCCGCGGTGCCGGGCGTCTCACAGGCGCGGGTTAACCTGGCGGAACGCACGGCGCTGGTGATGGGCAGTGCGTCCGCCGCAGAATTAGTGCAGGCGGTGGAGAAAGCCGGCTATGGCGCGGAGGCGATCGAAGACGATCTGCAACGCCGCGAACGCCAACAGGAAACCGCCCTCGCGACGATGAAACGTTTTCGCTGGCAGGCGATTGTCGCCCTGCTGGTCGGCGTGCCGGTGATGGTCTGGGGCATGATCGGCGATAACATGATGGTCAGCGACGACAACCGTTCGCTGTGGCTGGTTATCGGCCTTGTCACCCTCGCCGTCATGGTCTTCGCCGGCGGCCACTTCTACCGCAGCGCGTGGAAAAGCCTGAAAAACGGCACCGCTACCATGGATACGCTGGTGGCGCTCGGCACCGGCGTCGCCTGGCTGTACTCGATGTGCGTCAACCTGTGGCCGCAGTGGTTCCCGATGGAAGCCCGCCATCTCTATTACGAAGCCAGCGCGATGATTATCGGCCTGATTAACCTCGGCCATATGCTGGAGGCCCGCGCGCGTCAGCGCTCCTCGAAAGCGCTGGAAAAACTGCTCGACCTGACGCCGCCTTCGGCGCGGGTCGTCACGCCCGAGGGCGAGAAAGATCTGCCGCTCGCGGAAGTTCAGGCGGGCATGACGCTGCGCCTGACTACCGGCGACCGCGTCCCGGTCGACGGCGTGATAAGCCAGGGCGAAGCCTGGTTTGATGAAGCGATGCTCACCGGCGAACCGGTGCCGCAGCAAAAAGGCGATGGCGACGCCATTCACGCCGGGACCGTGGTGCAGGATGGCAGCGTGCTGTTTACCGCCAGCGCCGTCGGCAGCCAGACCACGCTGGCAAGAATTATCCGCATGGTGCGCCAGGCGCAGAGCAGCAAACCGGAGATCGGCCAGCTGGCGGATAAAATCTCCGCCGTATTTGTTCCGGCGGTGGTCGTCATTGCGCTGATCAGCGCTGCGATCTGGTACTTCTTCGGCCCGGCGCCGCAGATCGTCTATACCCTGGTCATTGCCACCACGGTACTGATTATCGCCTGTCCGTGCGCCTTAGGCCTGGCGACGCCGATGTCGATTATCTCCGGCGTTGGCCGGGCGGCGGAGTATGGCGTGCTGGTGCGCGATGCCGATGCGCTGCAGCGCGCCAGTGAACTCGACACCCTGGTGTTCGATAAAACCGGCACCCTGACCGAAGGCAAGCCGCAGGTGGTGGCGGTGAAAACTTTCGCTGGCGTTGATGAGCATACCGCGCTGCGTCTTGCCGCCGCGCTGGAGCAGGGCTCAAGCCATCCGCTGGCGCGAGCGATCCTTGATAAAGCTGCCGACGGCCCATTGCCGGAAGTCAGCGGCTTCCGCACCCTGCGCGGCCTTGGCGTCAGCGGCGAGGCGGAAGGTCATCGTCTGCTGCTCGGTAACCAGGCGCTGCTCAACGAGCAGCATATCAATACCGCCGAGGTGGAAAGCGAGATGACAGCCCAGGCCTCACGCGGCGCCACGCCGGTGCTGCTGGCGGTGGATGGTCAGGCCGCCGCGCTGTTCGCCATCCGCGACCCGCTGCGCGAAGACAGCGTCGACGCCCTGGCGCGTTTGCATCGGCAGGGCTACCGGCTGGTGATGCTTACCGGGGATAACCCCACCACCGCGAAGGCTATCGCCAAAGAAGCCGGCATTGATGAAGTGATCGCCGGCGTGCTGCCGGACGGTAAAGCCGATGCCATTAAGCGTCTGCAGAGCCAGGGGCACAAAGTGGCGATGGTTGGCGATGGGATTAACGACGCCCCGGCGCTGGCCCAGGCGGATGTCGGGATCGCCATGGGCGGCGGCAGCGATGTCGCTATTGAAACCGCGGCGATCACCCTGATGCGCCATAGTCTTCACGGCGTGGCCGATGCGCTGGCGATTTCGAAAGCAACGTTACGCAATATGAAGCAGAACCTGCTGGGCGCGTTTGTCTACAACTCGCTGGGTATCCCGATTGCCGCCGGGATCCTCTGGCCGCTGACCGGCACCCTGCTCAACCCGGTGGTCGCCGGCGCGGCGATGGCGCTGTCGTCGATCACCGTGGTGAGTAACGCCAACCGCTTGCTGCGCTTTAAACCAAAAGAGTAAACGCCGTCAGATGAAACGGGCGCCGACGTTGTTCGGCGCCCGTTTTTTTGCCGGGACAAGAAAAGCCCGCCGGAAGGGTGACGTGTATCACCATATGCGCTAGCATGAAGTCCTCACACTTCGGAGCGCGTATGGGCCTGTTAAACCGGATAAAAATGCTGTGGCGAGCCGCCGTCGGCTCGTCTTATTCCTGGCCTGCGATGGATATCGTCCTGCCCGGCGAACGCTATTTGCACCTCGTCGGCAGTATCCATATGGGCACCCGCGACATGGCGCCGCCGCCGGCGAAGCTTCTGAAAAAAATACGCCAGGCCGATGCGTTAATCGTCGAGGCCGATATCAGCGGCAATGAAACCCCGTTTAGCAATCTCCCCACTTACCCACCGCTGGCGGAACGCCTGAGCGATGCGCAGCTGAGCGAGCTAGAGGCGCGAGCCGGCGAGCTGGGCCTGTCGGTCGGGCTGTTCGACAGCCAGCCGCTGTGGCAGGTGGCGATGGTCCTGCAGGCCACCCAGGCGCAGAAGCTGGGGCTGCGACCGGATTACGGCATCGATTATCAGTTGCTGATGGCCGCCCGCGAGAGCAACATAGCGGTGATGGAGCTGGAAGGCGCCGACAGCCAAATCGCGCTGCTGCGCGATCTGCCCGACGGGGGGATGGCGCTGCTGGAGGATACGCTGACCCACTGGCGCACCAACGCCCGTTTACTGCAGGTCATGATCGGCTGGTGGCTGGAGCAACCGCCGTCGCGCGGCGCGGTATCGCTGCCGACGACCTTTAGCCAGTCTTTATATGATGTGCTGATGCACCAGCGCAACCTCGCCTGGCGCGAGACGCTGCTGGCCTTGCCGCCGGGGCGCTACGTGGTTGCCGTCGGCGCGCTGCACCTGTATGGCGAAGGGAATCTGCCGGATATGCTGACATAAAAAAAATGGCCAATATTGCTATTGGCCCGTCAAAGAGGAATTTCATCATTATTATTATCCCGGGATTTGCATCCCGGATCGTCTGATTGTCGCTCAAA
>ENA-UEQJ01001506-UEQJ01001506.1-human-gut-metagenome-genome-assembly--contig:-NODE-1506-length-18554-cov-59.154083_pt1 | contig 18554 bp, 16 predicted proteins | sample MGYA00242937_ERZ507938 | MGnify/ENA primary metagenome ERZ507938 (study PRJEB26167, sample SAMN06115437) | human gut metagenome | host: Homo sapiens | place: China:Gansu | collected 2015-07-03...
CCACGTCGTTTCGGAAAGTCACTCCTCGTCTCTACTATGCAGAGCTATTTCGAGGGAAAGAAGGAATTGTTCAAGGGGCTTGCCATCGAAAAGCTAGAAAAAGATTGGACGGAATATCCTGTGCTTCATTTTAGTTTGGCAGGTGGAAAGCACATGGAGAAAGACCAATTGGTGCGCTATCTCTTATATATATTAAAGGTAAATGAAGAAAAATTTGGCATCGTCAATGATTCTCCTGACCCGAATGTCCGTATGCTTAATTTAATAAAAACGGTATATGAGCAGACTGGGCAGAAGGTCGTTGTGCTCATCGATGAATACGATGCTCCTTTGCTTGATGTGGTACATGAGGATACTAGTTTGGGCGTCTTAAGAGAGGTGATGCGCAATTTCTATAGTCCCCTAAAGGATAGCGACCGAATGCTGCGTTTCGTCTTCTTGACAGGTATCACCAAGTTCTCGCAACTTAGTATCTTCAGTGAACTCAATAATATCACAAATGTGAGTATGCACCAAGAGTATGCTGGCATTTGCGGCATTACCAAGGAGGAATTGTTGGATAAGTTTGATGAGGATATTGATGTGTTAGCAGGTAGGTTGGGATTGACACACGAACAAGCCTTGTCAAAACTGGAGGAAAATTATGATGGCTATCACTTTACCTGGCCATCATCAGATATTTTCAATCCTTATAGCTTGTTGAACTGTTTAGCTGAAGGACAGATGAATTCCTATTGGTTTGGCTCAGGCACTCCTACTTATCTCCTTAATATGATGCGGAAATATGACTTTACACCGATTGATCTGGGTGAACAGATGGATGCATCAAAGGATGATTTCGATGCAGCCACTGAGACGATGACTACTATCATGCCTTTGCTTTATCAGAGTGGTTATATCACAATCAAGAATTATGATCCGGAAACGGAACTCTATACCTTGGCTCTGCCTAACAAAGAAGTGAGGATAGGTTTGTTTCGCAGTATGTTGCCGCATTATTTGGCGGCAAAGTCTGCAATGTGCAATACGACCGTGGCCAAGATGTCGGCTCTTATCAATAAGGGTAACATGGATGGTGCTCTTCAGCTATTGAAAACGTTCTGGGAGACGGTACCTTATTGCGATAATACCGATTATGAGGGGCATTATCAGCAGACAATGTATATCATCTTTGCCCTGCTTACGAATTTCCGTATATTGGTGGAACAGCATACTTTCCGTGGAAGAACAGACATTACGATGGAAACAAAGGATACCATCTATGTGATAGAACTGAAATTTAATAAGTCGGCACAAGAGGCTCTTGACCAAATCAACAACAAACATTATGCTGATGGTTTTGCCCTAAGAGGCAAAACCATGGAAAAGATTGGTATGAACTTTATGATTGATGAAGATAAGACGATTGTATTGGATTGGGCAAAATAGTTCCCTTAGTAGCAGAACCTCTTCTTCCTGGATTGGTGGAAGTTTGGGGAGTAGCAACAGAAAAGATGGCCTTGCAAAATGCGGGGTCATCTTTTCTGTTTTATAAAACAGACCCTCTTAGATAATTATTCGACATGAAAACCATAACAAAGTATTTGTTACATGAAATAAAGTAATGAATCGAATAAATCGCTATTTTTGCGTCGTTTTAACAGCTTTAATAAAGAAAGCCGGTGAAAATCATCGGCATCATAACAATTTTAAACTTTTATATTTCAACCTAAAAACAAATGAAAAAGAGATTTTTGGCGATATTGGCGGCTGCGTTGCTACCGTCATGTCTGTTCGCCCAGTTTGGAGTGGTTTCGCCGCTTCATGTGAATGGCAATCAGTTGAATGATGCCTATGGCAACAAAGTGGTTTTACATGGTGTGATGGATACACCGAGTCCTTACTTCAACAAATATCGTTGGGGTTATAGCTGTACCGACAATAACATCTCGGCATGCATAAGCTATTATGACAAGATTTTTGGAGCACTCCAGAATCCTGCCAAAGGTACCTATTGTAATATCTTCCGTCTTCATCTCGAACCAGGCTGGACCAATGATCCCAACAAGAAGTCAACGGGTTCTGATACTGGAGAGGCTAATATATCGCGTTTCAGTGCTAGCCGTTTGCAGAAGTATCTTGATGCCCTTTATCTGCCTATTGCGCAGAAGGCCATCAATCATGGCTTGTATGTGGTGATTCGTCCTCCAGGCGTATGTCCTAAGGATTTGAAAGTAGGCGATGCTTATCAGAATTATCTTAAAACGGTGTGGAACATTGTTTCCAGCAACAGTTGGGTGAAGAATAATTCCGGCATCGTATCGCTGGAACTTGCCAACGAGCCTGTTCATATATATAATATGTATGGTCAGAGTTCTGCTACTGCCATGCGGGATTATTTCCAGCCAGTAGTTGATGTGATTCGCAAGAATGGCTTCAAGGGTATTATCTGGATTCCTGGCACGGGCTATCAGAGCCAGTATGAGAATTATGCCTCTTATCCTGTTTCCGACAGTAACTTCGGCTATGCCGTGCATGTGTATCCGGGATGGTATGGGGCAAGTGATACCAGCTATGATTCCAATGCTTTCATCTATAATTTCCAGAAGCAGGTGCCTGTGGTAAAAAATAAACCGATTCTTGTTTCTGAGATAGACTGGAGTCCGGAGAAACCTGGTGCAGGTAAGTATAATGAGTTTGGACAGTGGGTGGCCAGCAACCTGGGCTCATGGGGAACTGCTACCACAAGCAAATGGGGTAATGCCTGGAAGAAGGTGATGGATCATTTCGGAAACATCAGCATGACGCTGACCAGTACTGATGATTATCTGGATATCGACAACTTCCTGAAAACTGGTCAAATCAAGGCTGGATTGGAGGCTAATCCGGAGGCTTGCGGTCAGACCTGCTTCTACTGGTATTACGAGTATTCCAAGAAAGACTATGCTCATAAGTCTGCTGGTACGTCTTCTTCTAACCCGAATACTCAGCCTTCTACCGGTTCTTCTACTTCTGGCAATACCCAGGGCGAGAACATCATCAAGTCGTGGGGCAATGGCAGCGGATTTGTTCCTTCGGGATGGACGGTGGCAGATAATGGCACTCAGGTTTATGTCGGCAATAAATCGAGCGGTCCACGCATCATGAACTTCTCTGGTGATTTCAAGAATGCTTTCTATGTGAGAACTGTTTCTGCCGATAAGGCTGGCTATATAGAATATGGTAATACAAATGGTTATACCCTGCCTCTGGTATATGGCGAGTATGAGCTGAGCTGCAATGTGGCAGCATGGAAGGGTGCTCCATATATGAAGGTGGAGGTGTACGACCCTCAGAATGCCGTGCTTGCTTCTACCATCGTCAAGGCAAATGGCAATGCCAATGGCAATATGGGGGCTTATCTCTCGGGTACCACCAGGGTTTCTCTCTCGTTCTATTCCATGATTAAGGGCAACTATCGTGTACGTTTCACCCCTGTGGCTGATGCCAAGGGCACAGGTGGTGCCTGGGTTGAGGCTCTGGTAGGCAATGTGGCTCTTTACTTCAAGGGAAATCCGCTGGCACTGAATGCCGTGGGACAGGTTCCTGCCGGATGGAAGATTGTTGATGCCGGAGAGCAGAAAGCGGCTGGTGCAGCTGGCATTGGTCCACGCATCTTCAAGTTTGCCGGTGGTGATTTTTCTACGGGTCTTTACATCCGTCAGAGCGATGCCAGCAAGGCAGGCTACGCTGAGTTTGGTTCTACTTGGGGCTATGGCTTCTCGTTGAAGCAGGGCAGCTATGTATTCTCTTATAATGCCGTGGCGTGGTCGGGGTCTCCTTATCTGAAGTGTGAGGTTCTCGACGAGAGCAACAACGTACTGGGTTCCCAGATTATCCAGTGTACCAAGAATGTGAACAAGAATACCGGTGCAAATACTTATGGCAGCAATAGTGGTCAGGTACGATTCACTGCTTCCCACACGGGTTACTATCACTTCCGCTTCACTCCTGTAGCAAACAGCTGGGGTGGCAGTGGTTCATGGCTTGAGGTAGTGGTAGGTCATCTGAAGATTTCCATGACCAGTGCTTCTCGTTCAAGAAGCATCGATGGTGGTTGGAACGATGGTACTACGGGCATCGAGCAGGTCGAGAGTGCTGAGCATATCAGCGGTCAGGAGACCAGCCAGAACGTTTCTTTCTCCAGCGGGTACAGGTCATTGGGCAGAAACACCGTGCCGTCATCCATTTCCAGCTTTCCTTTGCCGTCTGGCTGGAAATAGCGTATCTGGTAGGTCGTATGCTGGTAGTCGCTGCCACGCACCAGTTGGCAGCGTATTTCGGCTGTTTCGCCCACTTTCAGTTTCTTGGGTACTGGCAGCGTTTCCACCGTGAACGGGTAAGCCTGCTGAATGTCCAAGCTGTCATTACAGGCGGTTACAAGCACGAAAGCGGCCACGATGTAGCAGCCCATGATGATTTTACACATTACGTTCTTCATATACATTATTATATAGCGGTCAGTTGATAATGAATTTCAGTCCCATGCCTACCTGCGTGTGGAACTTGCCGATGTCCGAACCAAACAGCATACGTTCCCTCGCATTGACGAGCAGCACCACCCGGTCGGTCAGGTAGGCTTCCAGTTCCAGCGTGAGCGCACCGCCGTAGATGAAACAGTCCTTGTCCAGCAGCGTAGCCCCGTCCGGCAGCAGCTTGTCGCCCCGGTTGCTTGTTTCATACCCGGCGAGTGCCGACAGCCCCAGCGAGAGGAAAAAGGTCTTTCATGGCATGAAACTAATACTTAAATATCAAACTGGAAAAAACATATTACCAATAGATTGGCGACCTCGTTCTGAATTAGATTCTAAGTATAACTTAGGTTCTAAATCTTATGATAAAACAGGGCAAGTATCGGGTCAGTAGAAATTATTTGAATCTTGTATATAAAAACAATATAAATCCACCTGTTGCAAGAAAAGAAGCATCCGCCACAAAAAGTGACGGATGCCAATATCAACTCAGTTTCATAGGAGCCACGCCTGCAAGCGTGGTTCCGGTCACAAATAATGTGCGAGTCTCGTCAATCCTACTCATTGATGAGCGACATACCCTTGCGGATAGCCTCCTCATTGAGAGGAATCAATTTATGATGGCGCTCAGGCAACGACTTCTTCAAGCCTTTTATCACACTTTCCAATGTAACCATCGGGCACACCTTCAAGAGCGCGCCGAACACAATCATATTGTACGTTTTTGAATTTTTCATCTCCAACGTAGCGTCCATAGCCGCAACATTGTAGACCTTTATGTCCTTGCGTGTTGGAGCGCGATGAATGCCGTAGTTGTCATAGATGAGTATGCCGCCAGGCTTCACCTTGCTCTCAAACTTGTCAAGGCTCTGCTGGTTGAGCACCACAGCGATGTCGAAAGCGTTAAGAATCGGCGAGCTTATCTTCTCATCACTTAGAATCACGGTCACATTCGCCGTGCCGCCACGCTGTTCAGGGCCGTAAGCCGGCATCCATGTCACTTCCTTATCTTCCATCAAGCCCGAATAGGCAAGAATCTTGCCCATCGACAGCACACCTTGTCCGCCGAATCCGGCTATAATAATTTCGTGTTTCATCGTCTACTCATTTTTTAGGTCGCCCATAGGGTAATTGGCAAACATATTCTCTTCCATCCACTTGTTGGCATCTACCGGACTCATTTTCCAGCCAGAGTTGCAAGTGCTGACAATCTCCACCACCGAGGTGCCCTTCTTGTCGAGCGTGTTCTGGAACGCCTTCTTGATGGCAGCCTTCGCCTTGCGCACGGCAGCAGGAGTGTGCACGCTCTGACGCGTCACGTAGCAAGTGCCGTCGAGCAGCGACAGAACGTTGCTGATTTTAAACGGATATCCATTCAGGTCGACACGTCGTCCGTAAGGCGTTGTGGCAGTCTTCATGCCGAGCAGCGTCGTCGGAGCCATCTGTCCGCCAGTCATGCCGTAGATTGCATTGTTGATGAAGATGATTGTAATGTTCTCACCTCGGTTGGCGGCATGGATAGTCTCGGCAGTACCGATGGCAGCCAAGTCGCCGTCGCCTTGATATGTGAAAACGAGGTTACCTGGATACAAGCGGTTTACGGCAGTAGCGATAGCAGGCGCACGTCCGTGGGCAGCTTCAATCCAGTCGATGTCAATATAATTATAGGCGAAGACGGCACAACCCACAGGCGCAACGCCCACAGCGCGGTCTCCGAGTCCCATTTCTTCAATCAGTTCGGCTACGAGTTTATGAACAACACCGTGGCTGCAGCCAGGGCAATAGTGCATGTGATTGTCGTTCATCAAAGCCGGTTTCTTATAAACCAGATTCTCAGGTTTGATAATATCGTTGATGTCCATGACGGGAATGCTTTAGTTATTTCTGATAGATTTTTTGTTTGAACGCTTCGAGAATCTCGTCAGGCGTAGGCACGATGCCACCCAAACGTCCGAAGTGTTCCACTTTCACTGCGCCGTCGACAGCGAGACGCACGTCCTCAACCATCTGTCCGGCATTGATTTCCACTGTCAGTACGCCTTTTGTGCGTTCTGCCAAACGCTTAACCTCTGCATACGGGAAAGGCCACAACGTGATTGGACGGAGGATTCCGATTTTGATTCCTTCCTTGCGTGCCATCTCCACTGCTTTCTGGCTGATACGCGCGATTGAGCCGTATGCCACGATGAGATAATCGCAATCGTCAACGGCATACTCTTCGAAACGCACTTCGTTTTCCTCAATTTTCTTGTATGTTGCCTGGAATCGAAGGTTGTTCTCCTCCATCTTTGCAGAGTCAAGTTCAAGCGACGTGATTACGTTGCGCGCACGTCCCGGTGTGCGTCCTGTGGCTGCCCATGGGCAACGTTTGCGCACTTCCTCGTCGGTCAGACGCGGACGCTGCGGCGGAAGCACCACCTTCTCCATCATCTGTCCGACAACACCGTCGGCAAGAATCATCGCCGGGGTGCGGTATTTGAACGCCAAGTCCCATCCGAGACCAACGAAATCACACATTTCCTGCACCGACGACGGAGCCAGCACGATGAAATGATAGTCGCCGTGTCCACCACCTTTTGTTGCCTGGAAATAGTCAGCCTGCGACGGCTGGATAGTTCCAAGTCCAGGTCCGCCACGGCTCACGTTGATAACCAAGGCTGGCAATTCCGATGCTGCGATATACGACAAACCTTCGCACATCAAACTGATACCTGGACTCGACGACGACGTCAGCACCACTTTGCCTGTTCCTGCCGCGCCATAGACCATATTGATCGACGCCACCTCACTCTCTGCCTGAAGCACAACCATGCCCGTGGTTTCCCACGGCTGTTCTGCCATCAGCGTTTCAAGCACCTCCGACTGCGGAGTGATTGGATATCCGAAATAGGCATCGGCTCCATAGCGGATAGCCGCGATGGCAAGAGCCTCGTTGCCTTTCATCAATCTTATTTCTTTTTCCATAGTGAAATTCGTTTTTCGATTTGTTAATCTACGCGTACTTTATAAACTTCAATACAAGCGTCGGGACAAACCAACGCACAACTTGCGCATCCGATGCAAGCGTCGGGATTAGACATGTAGGCAAAGTGGTAGCCACGGTCGTTCACCTCCTTTGCCTGTAACGACAAAGTTTTTGTGGGGCATGCCACCACACATAGGTTGCACCCCTTGCACCGTTCTTCGTTAACCACTACTGCTCCTCTGATTTTAGCCATAGTTCTTGTGTTTAATTGCTACAAATTTAAAGTAAAATATGTAATCTTTTTAAGGATTTAGTTCTATTTAATTTTTGGCACAATCGACCTTTTTTTGTGTAATTCCGACTACTCAGAATCGCCTTTTTTGTGCAATCGCGCCCCATATTGCGCACACTCCATCATTGAGTGTGCAATTCTTCAAATGCATAATTCAAAAAATCGTTGAACGGTTTTGCCAATTGAGCGTCTTTTGCAACTTGCTTCTGCCAATTTCCGGCTGCAAACAATGATTTTTTATATTTTTTTTGCACAAGGAATTCTTTCATTTTGAAAATTTCATGGCGCGGACAGTCTTTCGGATAGCCTTTTGGCAACGTCTTCAGGCTTTCTCCTATCAGACCGGGATATTCCGATTTGAAAGCAGGACTGTCTATAATCTCAAGAAATTCGTCAAGATTATCGTAGATGTTGCGCCGCAGAAAGCGCAGCACAGGCATTTCCGGGAACCACACGCCACTGAAAAACGCGCAGCCGTCGGGATCAATATGCAGATAGTAGGCGGCCTCCTTGCATTTCTTACCTCCGTGACCAAGCACCACTCCAAAATGGGTCTTATACGGCGATTTGTCGGCTGAAAAACGGATGTCGCGATAGATGCGATACACGCATTGCTCTGGCGCGACTCCGGCAAGATGCGGGTCGAAACGCTCTATTTCGGCAATCAGCACGCCCACCTCTTCCAAACATTGACGGCGGATGTCGTTATACTCTTCTTTATGCACACCAAACCACTGGCGGTCATTGTTAACCTTCAGCGCGGTCAAAAAGTCGAGCATTCTGCTTATTCCAGTCATAGCGAGTTAGATTTGTGGTTGCTAATTTAGAAATAAAAAATGTGGTTTCAAAATTTTCGACCGAAAATCTTGAAACCACATTATCAATTTTTTGCGCCGCTACTGCTTCACATTTATAGCTTCCCCGGCAGCACTTTCATTGTTTGCACGGTCGAGCACCGTAACCACATAGGTGAAATGGCCATGGTCGGCGCCAAGAGCATATTCCGGCTTGTAAGTGACACACTGTATCGCCTCTGCGTTGTCGATGTTAACGTCAACGCCCTTGTCAAAACGATAGACCACATAGGCACGCGCCTCCTGCATAGGGTCGGCGGTCGACGGAGCCTTCCAAAGAAGGCGGTCGCCGTCGCGGCGGAGCGAAGTGACCTCGCCTGGCTTCACGTCGTCGATCCACGGATAGTTGGGCACGAGAGCCACTGTGCGCTGCTGATTCATGGCAAGCGAGTCAGCCACGCCCTTATAGTTGGCTGTGATCATATACCCAGGCCACCAGCAGTTACCCTGAATATTGGGCAGCTCACGCGACAGGCGGATTTTATGGTCGAGCTGCGTAGGGTCGGTCGACGGGGCAAGGTCTGGAGTGTCCATCGTAGTCTTCACGTTTTGCCCGATGTACATGTGGCGACCGTTGGCGTTGTCGTTCCACCAATACGCCAGTTTCTCCGACGATGCCACCTTCCTCTCAAGCGTCCAGTAAAGCTGGGGAAGCATATAGTCCACCCATCCTTTTTTCGTCCAAAGCAACACGTCGGCATAGAGGCCGTCGTAGTTCTGAAATCCGTTTGTATCGCTGCCACGCGGGTCGCTCGTCTTGTTGCGCCAGATTCCGAACGGACTTATGCCCAAACGCACCCACGGCTTCTGCGCCTCAATCACCTCGTGCAATCCCTCGATGAGCAAGTCGACATTATGACGGCGCCAGTCGCCGCGGTCCATCCCCTCTCCATATTTCTTATACGACTTGCTGTCGGGGAAATCCAATCCATCCACAGGATAAGGATAGAAATAGTCATCCATATGGATGGCGTCAAAGTCGTAGCGCATAATCAAGTCTTTGACCACACTCTCAATAAAACTGCGGTTTTCAGGCTGTCCCGGATCAAAATAAAGTTTGCCGTCGTAAGCGACGAAACGCTCGGGATGCTTGTAATAGATGTGGTTCTTTGGCAATTTCTCATTTTTCGATGTCGTCACACGATACGGGTTAAGCCATGCGTGAAGCTCCATGCCGCGCGCATGAGATTCCTCAATCATAAACTGCAGCGGGTCCCAATAAGGCAACGGGGCCTTGCCGGCAGTGCCAGTCAGGAAACGGCTCCACGGCTCCAGTTCCGACGGATAGAAGGCGTCGGCGCTCGGACGCACCTGGAAAAGCACGGCGTTGCAGCCTGCGGCTTTAAGTTTGTCGAGTTGGTCGCAGAGGTATGCCTTTGTCTCATCTGTTGTCATTTTGGCATATTGGCTCTGATGCACTGTGTGGATCCATGCTCCACGGAATTCTTGTTTCGGATTTTCGGCATGCGCCATCGGCAGCGTCAACACCGCCGCGCACAAAGCCGTCAAAATTTGTTTCTTCATTCGAATAAGATATGTTTGTTTGTTGATTTGCCCACGAAGTTACAACGCATCGCCGGAATATGCAAATTTTAGTCTAAACGCTCCATAAATTGTTCCGTAACCCCACATTCGCTTTCGGCAATAGAAAGAAAACATTAAATTTGCGTCTATGATTAAGAAAGTTTTTTTACAAGCGACAATATGCCTGCTGTTTGCGGCATGCAGCAACGACCCCAACCCATTGGTGACCGGATACGGCGACGTGCGGTTTCTGCTGTCGGTCGACCCCTCCGTCACTCCTGTGGCGGGAGCGGCGGGCATCGACGTCGACGCCCCTTCTGCCGACGCTTTGGCTCTCTCTGCCATGAATTGCCGCACGGCGACGGTGAAGTCGTGGGTTTCTCTTGCCAAATTCGAGAGCGGATCGAAGAAATTGCCTGTGGGTGAATATATCTTTTCCGCCAGCTACGGCGACAAGGACCAAGAGGGATTCATTGCCCCGACATTTTTTGCCGAACAACCAAACTGCGTGAAAGAGGATGAAGAAACCACGGTCGACATAAAATGCGGTGTGGCTCAGACTCTTGTGTCAGTTTCGTTTACCGATGCGGCTAAAAATTTGGCGGACAACATCATGATGCGCGCAAAGACTGCATCCGGAGAATATGTGGACTTCACGACCAGCGAAAAGCGGACAGCCTGTCTGCGTCCCGGCAACATGCGCTGCGAGCTTGCCATTGCCGACGCTTCGGGGCGCAAAGTGGCTCTGCAGCCATTCGATGCTTTCGCCGCCGATGCCGCTACACACCATCAATTCCGCTTCGATGCCGACGGCAACAACCTGACATGCGTGTACGATGAACACACGGCATCTACGCCTTACCGGCTGACGGTCGACGACGCTCTGTTCTCCACCCAGTCGCCTACTATCACTGCCGTGGGCTTCGACAACGACAACAGCTACAGCATGCTTGAATACAACAGTCCAGACAAACGGCTCGGTGTTGACATCAACGTGGCTGGAGGATTGAGAAATCTGTATCTTACAGTCATATCCAACAATATGGATGACAACTACTGGACTGCCGAGACCGACATTGCCGCCACCGACGCCGCCACCCTTGCGTCGCAGGGCATCACTGCCACAGGGCTTGAAAAGGGGGCGACAAACGCATCACTCGACCTGTCGGCAATCGTGGCCCGGATGCACGCTTCCGAAAGCGGGGCTGCCACCGTGCACAAAATCATTCTGCAGGCACGCGACGAGGCTGGACGCGTAGCGCTGTCGCCAATGGTGCTGACAGTGGAGATACGCCCAGTAAAAATCGCATTGATACAGCCCGCCGCCATACGCCCTTCCGCCGACAAAGTCGCACTGGAGATTGAATGCAGCGGCGACCTGCCTGCCGACAAATTAACTTTTGAAACGAAAGGTCCGTCAAGCCTTGACCAATGGCAAGAAGTGACAGCCGCAAACGTCAAACGCGTGGCTGTGGGCAGATACACCGCCACCCTGCCTCTCGCTCCTGGCATAAGTGCCACTCTCGTGAGAGCCTCTTACAACGACGGCCTGAAATATACGGAGCCTGTCGCCGTGGAGCGCGACGTGCCCGAATATAAAGTGATGTGCAGCCAAGAAAACATCTGGTCGTCGCAAGTCGACCTGATGTTCGATGGCGACGACCTTAGCGAAGTTGTTCCTTATATCAGCGTCCTTGTGAAACCAAACGGAGGCGGATGGCATCCTGCCGTGACCGAACGCAACGTGGCCGACCGCCGCGTCACGGTAAAAACGCTCACCCCGTCTACTTCCTACGAAATCGCCGTAATCTCAGGCAGCAACGACTCCCATGGGTTCGGAGTGACGACAGAGTCGGCTCTCGAACTGCCCAACGCCGACTTTGAAGACATTGACGAAACCATCAGTATGAAGCACGTGAACTGTGGCGGCAAATATTCCAACCTGTCGAGCTGGATGCCAATCTACAACAAAGCCGACATCATCGTCAGCGAACCGAAGAAGTGGACAAGCGTAAACAAAAAAACGTGCGCGAAGTTTGCCTCAACCTCAAACACATGGTTCCAAGTGCCCACAACAGAAATCATTCCGTCAACTGGCTCAGGGCAATGGGCCGTGCGGCTGCGCAACGCCGCATGGAGCTGGCACGGAGTGGAACCGGCGCGCGACGCACGCACCGACAGGCAGTACTACAGCTCCTATGCTCCCGACCTGGCAAACCGCTCTGCCGGCAAACTGTTTCTCGGCAGTTACTCGGTCGACAAATCCGGCTTGGAGACATATAATGAAGGCATAGCCTTCCGCTCCCGTCCAACCGCCGTCAGCGGCATATACACATTCGTGCAGGACTATCACGACACCTCGGAAACAGGGCTTGTGGTCATCTCGCTTGTCAACAACGAGGACGGGAAAGAAGTGGAAATTGGCCGTGGTGTGGGCTATCTGAAACCATCAACGTCGTTCACACGCTTCAACGTGCCTGTGGTCTACACAATACGCAACAAGCGCGCAACGCGCCTGAAACTGATGGTGGCATCGTCAAACCACGCTTCCTATTCAATCGAAGAGGAGTCGCGCAACATCAAGACTTCCGACTATCTGGAGACTGCAGTGTCGACCGGCGCGGAACTGACCGTCGACCAGTTGTCACTACTATACGAATAGTCCGCCTTCCGATAGAAATGCATAAACTGGTTGGAATTCAACCTTGCCCTATGCCGACGTTTCTTGAATATGGATGGTCTATTGGCTATAGCTATCGATCCGAGCTACATCAGCAAGTCGGGCAAGAAGACTCCGCATATCGGTACTTTCTGGTCAGGTTGTGCAAGTTCCATGAAGCATGGACTTGAAATCATGGGACTGGCTCTTGTCGATGTCTATGCCAACAGTTGCATGATGCTGCGCGCCCATCAGACTCCATCTACAGGAGAGTTGAAACTGCGCAACATGACTCTCGTGCAACATTACATAGCGGTCATCAAGCGTTACAAGAAGGATTTGTTGAAGGTCACCGATATCGTTGTCGCTGATGCTTTCTTCTCTATCCGTCCGTTTGTGGATGGAATCAAAGAGTACGGGTCCCATCTTGTCAGCCGCTTCAGGGATACTGCGGGCCTATACTATGTATATACGGGACCTCGGTCCCACAAGCCGGGACGCCCCAAGACACTTGACGGAAAAATCGATTACAAGAAACTTGACCTCACACGCATGGTTGAGCTGCATATTGAAGGACTTGAAGGCACAGCCTACACACTCATAGCCTATTCAAAGGCATTGAAGCAGAAAGTGCGTCTTGTCGTTTGGATTATGCCGAACGGAAAGCACAAGCTTTTCTTCTCAACAAAGACATCCATGTCGGGTGAGGATGTGTTGCGCACATATCGCTCAAGATTCCAAATAGAGTTTTGTTTTCGCGATGCAAAGCAGTATACCGGCCTTACGCATTGCCAGGCAAGACACAAGAACCAGTTGGACTTTTCCTACAATGCATCATTCGCATCACAGAATGTGGCAAAGGTGATGATGAAGGAAAATGTCATTCACAGAAAAGCATAAACTAAATGTAGAGATTACCCCATCACAACATCCAGCACCATCATCAGCACGAAACCTATGGCGAAGCCGATGGTGCTGAGATTGCTGTGTTGGCCGCCTGAGGCTTCTGGTATCAGTTCTTCCACCACTACGTAGAACATGGCTCCTGCTGCAAAGGCGAGCATGTAGGGGAGGGCGGGCATAATGAGTGAGGCAAGCAGCAGAACGGCTATGGCTCCTATAGGCTCTACCACTCCGCTCAGCGATCCTAACACGAAGGACTTCCATCGGCTGTTGCCTGCCGCACGCATGGGCATTGAGATGATAGCGCCTTCGGGAATGTTCTGAATGGCAATGCCCAATGACACAGAAATGGCTCCGGCTAACGAGATATGCGAAGCGCCGTTTTCGGCTCCTGCAAACACCACGCCTACAGCCATTCCTTCGGGTAGATTGTGGATGGTTACGGCAAGTGCAAGCATAGCTGTCTTTGACAGGTGTGAGCGTATGCCCTCAGGCTCGTCGGTTCCGATATGGAGGTGGGGTGTCAGCTCGTCAATAAGCAGCAGGAAACCTATGCCCATCATGAATCCCACAGCTGCCGGCACTACCGACCATGCACCGCTGTCAGCCTTCATCTCCATAGCGGGAATGAGCAACGACCATACGGACGCTGCTACCATCACTCCAGAGGCAAAGCCCAATAACGACTTTTGCAATCGCGCAGACATCTCGTCTTTCATCATGAAGACGAAAGCCGAACCAAGCATCGTTCCCAATAGCGGAATCAGAAGTCCAATGATTATTGTTGTTGTCATTCCTGTCATAATCTTTTATCTGTTAGTTACGATGTAAAGATACAATTTCGTTGTGAGTCTGGCAATACCTAAAAGTGATGTCTTCGCCAAAGTGTTTAGTATTCATGCTCCTGCGTCTCCATCCCGAGCAACCATATAAGCAAAATATTTCTAGAAACAAACAATATCTAAGTTATGATAGATGTTCTAAACATCATCTATGTGTTAGACGCAGATCATGTCTGAAAGTTTAATACCGTAAGAAAACTATATTCATCGTTATGCAATATCATACTTACATATAGGTATTTTCTGCTAAATACCTATTTTTGAGGATGCTCTGAATTTGGTGGTTTCTCTTATGATTACTATTTTTACACCCGTAAATAAATCGTATTTATGCGCCCCGTGTTGTGTTCATGCGGTTTATATAAAGTTTTATAAAGTTAAATATATTATTGTATTATGATTATCGAAAAAGTTCATGCAAGAGAAATCTTGGATTCTCGTGGCAATCCTACAGTAGAGGTTGAGGTTTCATTAAAGTCTGGCGTTGCTGGCCGTGCATCAGTTCCGTCTGGTGCCTCAACAGGTGAGAATGAGGCTTTGGAGCTTCGTGATGGCGACAAGAGCCGCTATTGTGGCAAGGGAGTATTAAAGGCAGTAGAGAATGTGAATAACGTGATTGCACCGGCCTTGGTCGGTTTCTCAGCCTTGGAGCAGCGTGCTGTCGACAATAAGATGTTGGAGCTGGATGGCACTAAGACCAAGTCAAACTTGGGTGCCAATGCTATTCTTGGCGTATCGCTTGCTGTGGCTCATGCAGCAGCCGAGTATCTCCATATCCCGTTGTATCGCTATATCGGTGGCTGCAACACTTACACCCTCCCCGTTCCTATGATGAACATCATCAACGGTGGTGCTCACTCTGATGCACCCATCGCTTTCCAGGAGTTTATGATTCGTCCTGTGGGCGCTCCTAATGAGAAGGAGGCCATCCGTATGGGTGCAGAGGTGTTCCATGCCTTGGCAAAGCTACTGAAGAGTCGCGGCCTTTCTACTGCCGTCGGCGACGAGGGCGGTTTCGCTCCTGCGCTTAATGGCATAGAGGATGCGCTTGAGAGCATCTGCCAGGCAATCAAGGATGCCGGTTATGAGCCGGGAAAGGATGTCAAGATAGCCATGGACTGCGCTGCCAGCGAGTTTGCTGTTCAGGAGAACGGTGAGTGGTATTATGATTATCGACAGCTGAAGGACGGTAAGAAAAAGGATCCTAACGGCAAGAAGCTCACGGCTGCAGAGCAGATAAAGTACTTGGAAGAACTGATTACCAAATATCCTATCGATTCCATCGAGGACGGTCTTGACGAGAACGATTGGGACAACTGGGTGAAGCTTACGTCTGCCATCGGTGACCGTTGCCAGTTGGTCGGCGACGACCTCTTTGTTACCAACGTGAAGTTTTTGGAGAAGGGCATCAGAATGGGTGCTGCTAACTCCATACTTATCAAGGTGAACCAGATTGGCTCGCTTACTGAGACTTTGGATGCTATAGAGATGGCTCATCGTCATGGCTACACAACTGTTACATCACACCGTTCTGGTGAAACAGAGGACACCACCATCGCTGATATCTCTGTGGCTACAAACTCTGGTCAAATCAAGACCGGTTCGATGAGCCGCACCGACCGTATGGCTAAGTATAACCAGCTTATCCGTATCGAAGAGCAGTTGGGAAATAACGCGGCTTACGGTTACAGAAAACTGAAATAGACGGGATTAATTATTGTTATTGAATAAATCATAATCGACATTAATGGGTATGAACAACCGTGATGGTTGGCCATACCCATATTTTTATTTCCTTTTTTTAACGACACTCCGTTAATTCTAATGTAATCGTTTAAAAATGAGAGAGTTAATTAATCTAATATAACTAATAAAATTTAGTTAAGCGACTGATTATCAATGTAGCAAAGGTGATGATGAAGGAAAATGAGATGCCGTATTCCATGGCTTCTTTCAAGGAGGTCATGGCAAGCACATACATCGCTAAATTAATTTTCGACAAGTGTCGGAGAATACCGAAAGTAATTAGTCATACTGTCAAAGAACTCTTTGGCTGGCGACGTAAAGCCGCTTAGCCGTTATCTCAAATTTTAACAAACTATTGTTATGTTGCTCGACAATCTTATTGATATTTCCAGAGTCACGAATTAGGTTTGAGATTGCTACAGATGGAGTGATATTGAAGGCTTCAAGTCTCTTGACTAATGAATGCGCCTCTTGAAAATATGGTATAAATTCTTTGGAGTAACGCGTGCCTTTGGCTACAATGTCGAGGTCTATCGGAATGCTGAAACTTTTACCCGTGCGCGTGTCTGTCCATCGCCTGCGCCGTATCCGCAGGACGACCTTGTGGTCCCGTATGGGAAAGTCTGTAACGTTTGCAACTTCCATAAAGCCTTTGGATTCAAAATGGGCATCATTGCTCAACGCTTTGTTCATCCTCTCGTCAAGGCTGATGTGGATTTCCGTAGCTGTTTGTGCAATTCCCGTTATCGAGAAGTAATCTAAAATCTCGGTTGGCAGCACCACCTGTGCCAGTGCCTGTAAGTAATCGTTTTCCATACCGCAAAGTTCGGCATAACACTTGGATGCCTAAAATTTATCCCCACTAAATTTCTACTGACCCGAGTTCACTTGAAACGCCGCCCGAGACGACAGGTTCGGAAGCGTTTCGACCGAGTTAAAATTAAGCGAGTCCATAACATTGTAGTTTTTGCTACAAAGTTATGAACTCAATGGTATCTGCGAAAAGACACGGATTTTTAAGGCCAGAATAAATCAAAAACTGATTTTGAATCTTCTTCTTTGTTCTTTACTGGACGAATGGAATATCCGTTGTACCTTAGACCATGATTAAAAACGTTAATAACATTTCGGTCAAATGCAATAGACCAAGCGCGATTTGCAGCGGTAAAATTAGGTGCTCCAGTCCAATATCCTCCGTTTTGTCCTACCATTAAGAGTTGAGTGTTGTTACGATAACCCGCAGCGGGGAGAAAAATAGTCGCCCCATTATGCTTACTTTTGCCAAGCATACCATTAACTCCAATGATGTTATAGTTTTCGACCCATTCCCAACTGCAATTATCTATGAGTTCTTGTGCTTGAGTCCCTGATGGAAGACGCCAATTATCACCTAAAATAGCTCTTGCGGCATCATAGTCAGAATCTAAAACATTGTTACGATTTACATAATCATCTAGTTTCAGTTGACCTATGTTTAAATCATAGGTTGCGCAAGTCCTTCCTATATAATTAGTCTTGGGAGAAGTATCACCCCAAGCAAAATAATCGCCGAATTCAAGCAGCGAACTGGCACCCAAATTGCAAGATGCCCATAAAGTTCCTGAGGGTAATCCTAAATCAATGGTTTCCATATAAGTTGAGATTTAATAATCGTTCATTATTTATCTTTAATAATTCTACGTCATTAAAGTCATATAGGTAACTTACCTTATATGGCTTACATTGCTGAAAAATTAATGCCGTAGGATGTTTTGGTTTTTCCCAATTATCTTTATGACCTGCAGTTAATCTGCAAATCTCATTAAAACACTTTGGACTAAAGACAAGGCGACTATCGTTCAAAAACAAATCTTTAAGATAGCCGGAATCAGCTCTTATGATTTGTCGAACAGTTTCATTTTTATGCCTTTTGCTAAAAGGTATTATTTCATCTATATTCTCAATCATATCATAAAATAACGCAATTTTTGCGAAAATATTGTGATTAGACGCTACAGGAATACGACTCTTTCATTTAACTTTGGCATTGTTCGTCAACTGCTTGGATATGTTACATTTACCAGAGACCAGACTTTATGGTATAAAAGAAATGGCAAGTTTAATGATGCTGTGAATTGCTTTTAACCGATTGATACTCATGAATATTGAAAATTCAAAGGATTTTTAAATGAAAAAGCCGTGCCCTGGCTACTTCTTTTAGCGGCCTACTCTCAACCGGCAACTGCAAAATTATTAATTTGTCGGAAGAAAACATCCTTTGGGGTTTCAAAATTTAGTTT
>ENA-UEQJ01001508-UEQJ01001508.1-human-gut-metagenome-genome-assembly--contig:-NODE-1508-length-18552-cov-7.376022_pt1 | contig 18552 bp, 18 predicted proteins | sample MGYA00242937_ERZ507938 | MGnify/ENA primary metagenome ERZ507938 (study PRJEB26167, sample SAMN06115437) | human gut metagenome | host: Homo sapiens | place: China:Gansu | collected 2015-07-03...
ACACACCGTCTTCTGTACGTACCTGATAGGCCAGGCTGACCACCAGGTCTTTTGCTACTTTCATGATATCTCCTGAGCATGGGAAGAATAGTGGCGCAGATTGTAGCGGAATTCTGCAGCCGTGTACTCACTAGCTTAAAAAAACTCGGCGCATATCGCTAGTCCGGATGAAAAATCCCGATCACTTGCTCATCTTTGCGAACGTGATCGCGGGCTTCTTTGTCTGCTTCTCGCATCTGGTGTCCGCACTTAACGCATTCAACAATATCAATATTATTTTCGCGCCACATCGCCATTGAATCCTGCGCCTGACAGGCCGGGCATTTTGCGCCCGCAATAAAACGTTTTCGGATTGCCATCTTTACCCTCTACTCAAATTCATCCCAGCCGTCCAGCTGGCGTCGTTCTTGTTGCATTTCACGCTGGAAAATCTCTTCCAGTTCGCGTCGGGCTTCCCTGGCGCGAGAAATTTGTACGGTATCGGCATGCATTGGGATGAGCTCTCGCAGCATCCGCATATCCAGGCGGCGAAAATGCAGTTGCGCCCGCTGTGCCTGATGCGGATGCATGCCAAGCGTGACCAGCGTCTTGCGCCCCAGCTCTAACGCACTGGAGAATGTTTCACGGGAAAACTGCGTCACCCCTGCCTGTAATAACTCATGCGCTTCCACACGTCCGCGCGCTCGCGCAAGAATATGCAAATGCGGAAAGTGCTGTTGGCATATTTCCACCAGCTTCATGGTGTCTTCCGGCTCGTTACAGGTAATGACGATAGACTCAGCGGCCTCTGCACCCGCAGAACGTAAAAGATCGACCTGCGTGGCGTCGCCGTAATAAACTTTGTAGCCGTATTTACGCATCAGGTTAACGGCGCTGATATCCCGCTCCAGCACGGTAATGCGCATTTTATTTGCCATCAGCAAACGACCAATCACCTGACCAAAACGCCCGAAGCCCACGACAATGACCTGGGGTTTATCATCGTTGACCCACGGTTTTTCGTCTTCTTCTTCCGGTCCGTTAAACTGGCGGGATAGCCATTTATCCACCAGCTTCATCAGCAGCGGCGTGGTCATCATGGAAAGCGTCACCGTCACCAGCAACAGCGCCATCTGGTCGCCCTGGAATAAGCGTTGTGAAGAAGCGGTAGAAAAGAGGACAAAGGCAAACTCACCGCCCTGACTCAACACGCCAGCAAACTGCATCCGCTCTGAGCTACGCACGCCATACAATCGCGCCAGCAGATACAACACGAGAATTTTCACCGCCACCAGCACAACCACGCTTATCACTACCCACAACAGATGGGTATAAAGCACCCCGAGGTTGAGTGACATGCCGACAGAGATAAAGAACAAACCGAGCAGCAAGCCTTTGAAGGGATCGATAGCCGTTTCCAGTTCATGGCGATATTCACTTTCCGCCAGCAGCACGCCCGCAATAAACGTACCGAGCGCCATCGACAGCCCCAGCGCGTCCATAAACAATGCGGAACCCAACACCAACAGCAGCGTCGCGGCGGTGAACACTTCCCGCACGCCAGAAGCTGCAATAAAACGGAATACCGGACGCAGTAAATAGCGCCCGCCAATCAGCATGCCGACAAACGCCAGCACCTTCATGCCGATCTTCATCCAGTCGAAATGTTCGTCTGCCGAACCCGCCAACAACGGCACTAACGCCAGTGCCGGGATCACCGCCAGATCCTGAAACAGCAGAACCGAAAAACCTAGCTGCCCGGATTCGCTGCGATTCATCCCTTTCTCACGCATCAATTGCAACGCCATTGCAGTTGAAGACATCGCAAGGCCAATGCCACCGACAACCGCCGCCTGCCAGGCGAAATCCGTCAGCATCAATAATCCCGCCAGCAACGCCGCGCTTAACAGCACCTGTGCCGCGCCTACGCCAAAAATCGAACGCCGCAGTTGCCAAAGTTTGGAGGGATTCAACTCAAGGCCGATGATAAACATCAGGAATACCACGCCGAGTTCCGAAAAGTGGAGGATCTCATCGACGTCGCTAATAAACCCCAGCCCCCATGGGCCAATTGCAATCCCTGCCAGCAAATATCCCAACACAGCGCCAATACCCAGCCGCGATGCCAGCGGCACCGCAGCCACCGCCGCGAAGAGAAACAGCACTCCTGCGAGTAAAAAATCGGAACCTTCCATCAGCGGCCTCCTGGAGACAGCGGATTTGCCAGCCAGTCACCGTAGGCTCTGGCGTGGCTCGCCAGCTCCTGTGCGCTTTGCCGTCTCGCCCAGTAAATAATGATGGGACTTAACCAATGCATCCGGCACATGCCCGCCGCCAGTTCAAAGGGACGCAGAACATCGCTCATCGGGTAGCGATTCAATGCGTCATAACGGTAAGCACTTTCCGGCTCGCCGGTGGTAATCACGCTACGCCAGTACTTTCCCGCCAGTTGGTTTCCTCCCGGCCCGCTGGCAAAACCACGACTTAATACCCGGTCCAGCCACTCTTTCAGTAGCGCCGGGCAGCTATAGGTATAAAGAGGATGCTGAAAGACAATCACCTCGTGCTCGCGCAGTAATGCCTGCTCACGGGGGATATCAATAAAAAAATCGGGATAGTGCGGATAAAGGTCGTGCACGGTAACATTGCTGAGCTGCGTAGCCGGTTTAAGCAGCACCCGGTTTGCCACCGAGTCCTGAGATTCCGGATGGGCATACAGCAGCAAAACTTTCGCTGGCTGAGACATCATCCCCCTCCCGGTATGGTTTTTGTGTATAGTCGCTGTTTTGGGCTACCATTGCGCCCGGTGCGGCAGCTCGCCCATACATTACATTATCATAATGATAAGTTAACATAGTCTGAACATACGGCACCTTATGATTGTTTTCTCCTCGTTACAAATTCGTCGCGGCGTGCGCGTCCTGCTGGATAATGCCACCGCCACCATCAACCCTGGGCAGAAAGTCGGCCTGGTGGGTAAAAACGGCTGTGGTAAATCTACCCTGCTGGCATTGCTGAAAAATGAAATCAGCGCCGACGGCGGCAGCTACACCTTTCCGGGAAGCTGGCAACTGGCGTGGGTGAATCAGGAAACGCCGGCGTTACCGCAAGCGGCGCTGGAATATGTCATTGACGGCGACCGTGAATATCGTCAACTAGAAGCGCAGCTACACGACGCCAACGAACGTAACGACGGGCACGCCATTGCGACCATTCATGGCAAGCTGGATGCTATTGACGCATGGAGTATTCGCTCCCGTGCTGCCAGCCTGCTGCACGGCCTCGGTTTCAGCAATGAACAACTGGAGCGCCCGGTAAGTGATTTCTCCGGTGGCTGGCGTATGCGTCTTAACCTTGCCCAGGCGCTGATTTGCCGTTCAGACTTGCTGCTGCTCGACGAACCGACTAACCACCTCGATCTCGATGCCGTTATCTGGCTGGAAAAATGGCTGAAGAGCTATCAGGGCACGCTGATCCTGATCTCTCACGACCGCGACTTCCTCGATCCGATCGTTGATAAAATTATTCATATCGAACAACAAAGCATGTTCGAGTACACCGGCAACTACAGTTCGTTTGAAGTACAGCGCGCCACCCGTCTGGCGCAGCAACAAGCGATGTACGAAAGCCAGCAGGAACGCGTAGCGCATCTGCAAAGTTATATCGACCGTTTCCGTGCCAAAGCCACCAAAGCGAAGCAGGCCCAGAGCCGCATTAAGATGCTCGAGCGTATGGAGCTAATTGCCCCCGCGCACGTCGACAACCCGTTCCGCTTTAGCTTCCGCGCGCCGGAAAGCCTGCCAAATCCGTTACTGAAGATGGAAAAAGTCAGCGCGGGCTATGGCGATCGCATTATTCTCGACTCGATTAAACTGAACCTGGTGCCCGGCTCGCGCATTGGTCTGTTAGGCCGCAACGGCGCGGGTAAATCGACATTAATCAAACTGTTAGCCGGTGAACTTGCGCCAGTCAGCGGTGAAATTGGTCTGGCGAAAGGGATCAAGCTCGGCTACTTCGCCCAGCATCAACTTGAATACCTGCGCGCCGACGAATCACCTATTCAACATCTGGCACGTTTAGCGCCGCAGGAGCTGGAACAAAAACTGCGTGACTACCTCGGCGGCTTTGGTTTCCAGGGCGATAAAGTAACCGAAGAAACGCGCCGCTTCTCCGGTGGGGAAAAAGCCCGCCTGGTGCTGGCATTAATTGTCTGGCAGCGGCCGAATCTGCTGCTGCTCGACGAACCGACTAACCACCTTGACCTCGACATGCGTCAGGCACTCACCGAAGCATTAATCGAGTTCGAAGGCGCTCTGGTTGTCGTCTCGCACGACCGTCATTTGCTGCGTTCCACCACTGACGACCTCTACCTGGTTCACGATCGTAAAGTCGAACCGTTCGACGGCGATCTGGAAGATTATCAACAGTGGTTGAGCGACGTACAAAAGCAGGAAAACCAGACCGACGACGCGCCAAAAGAGAATGCGAACAGCGCCCAGGCACGTAAAGATCAGAAGCGTCGGGAAGCGGAGCTGCGTGCGCAAACCCAGCCACTGCGTAAAGAGATTGCCCGTCTGGAAAAAGAGATGGAGAAGCTGAACGCGCAACTGGCGCAGGCGGAAGAGAAACTCGGCGACAGCGAACTGTATGACCAGAGCCGTAAAGCGGAGTTGACCGCCTGCCTGCAACAGCAAGCCAGCGCCAAATCCGGCCTGGAAGAGTGCGAAATGGCGTGGCTGGAAGCCCAGGAGCAGCTTGAGCAGATGCTGCTGGAAGGCCAAAGCAACTGATGGCGCAGATAACGACGACCGATGCCAATGAATTCAGCAGCAGTGCTGAATTCATCCCCATGCGCGGCTTTAGCAACTGCCATCTACAAACTATGCTGCCGCGTCTGTTTCGTCGTCAGGTGAAATTCACCCCGTACTGGCAGCGGCTGGAGTTGCCCGACGGCGATTTTGTCGATCTTGCGTGGAGTGAAAACCCTGCACAGGCGCAACATAAACCTCGTCTGGTGGTGTTTCACGGGCTGGAAGGCAGTCTCAATAGCCCTTACGCCCACGGTCTGGTTGAGGCGGCGCAAAAGCGCGGCTGGCTGGGCGTGGTGATGCATTTTCGCGGATGCAGCGGTGAACCAAACCGTATGCACCGCATTTACCATTCGGGCGAAACCGAAGACGCCAGTTGGTTTTTACGCTGGCTGCAACGCGAATTTGGTCATGCGCCAACGGCTGCCGTCGGCTATTCGCTCGGCGGTAATATGCTGGCCTGTTTGCTGGCAAAAGAAGGCAATGATCTCCCGGTTGATGCGGCGGTGATTGTCTCTGCGCCGTTTATGCTGGAAGCCTGTAGCTATCATATGGAAAAGGGCTTTTCCCGCGTTTATCAGCGTTACTTGCTGAACCTGTTAAAAGCCAATGCCGCGCGCAAGCTGGCAGCCTACCCCGGAACACTGCCGATTAATCTCGCGCAGTTAAAATCGGTACGTCGCATCCGTGAATTTGACGATCTAATCACCGCCAGAATTCACGGCTACGCCGACGCTATCGACTATTATCGTCAGTGTAGCGCCATGCCGATGCTGAACCGGATCGCCAAACCGACGCTGATTATTCACGCCAAAGACGATCCGTTTATGGATCATCAGGTGATCCCGAAACCGGAAAGTCTCCCCCCGCAGGTGGAGTATCAACTGACTGAACATGGCGGTCATGTTGGCTTTATTGGCGGTACATTACTTCATCCGCAAATGTGGCTGGAGTCACGCATTCCTGACTGGTTAACAACGTATCTGGAGGCGAAATCATGTTGATTCCGTGGCAAGACCTCTCCCCCGAAACGCTGGAAAATTTAATTGAAAGCTTTGTGTTACGTGAAGGCACCGATTATGGTGAACATGAGCGTACACTTGAACAGAAAGTCGCCGACGTCAAACGCCAGCTACAGTGCGGAGAAGCGGTGCTGGTATGGTCGGAGCTGCACGAAACGGTCAATATTATGCCGCGCAGTCAGTTTCGCGAATAACCTGCAACCGTCGGCGGACGAGATAATAATGATAGCTAAGTCATGGAGTTACTATGTCTGCCAAACATCCGGTCATTGCGGTAACAGGATCCAGCGGCGCGGGGACCACCACCACCAGCCTCGCGTTTCGTAAAATATTCGCGGAGTTAAATCTGCATGCAGCTGAGGTGGAAGGCGACAGTTTTCACCGTTACACCCGCCCGGAAATGGACATGGCGATCCGCAAAGCGCGCGACGCCGGGCGGCATATCAGCTACTTCGGCCCCGAAGCGAACGACTTCGGCCTGCTGGAACAAACCTTCATTGAATACGGTCAGAGCGGCAAAGGGAAATCTCGCAAATATCTGCATACCTACGACGAAGCCGTACCGTGGAATCAGGTACCGGGGACATTCACCCCCTGGCAACCTTTACCGGAACCCACTGATGTACTGTTTTATGAAGGTTTACACGGCGGCGTAGTCACGCCACAGCATAACGTTGCGCAGCATGTGGACTTACTGGTCGGCGTGGTGCCTATCGTTAACCTTGAGTGGATTCAAAAACTGATCCGCGACACCAGCGAGCGCGGGCACTCACGAGAAGCAGTGATGGACTCAGTAGTGCGTTCAATGGAAGACTATATCAACTACATCACACCGCAGTTTTCCCGCACCCATCTTAACTTCCAGCGCGTTCCCACCGTCGACACTTCAAACCCGTTCGCGGCAAAAGGTATCCCGTCGCTCGATGAAAGCTTTGTGGTGATCCATTTTCGTAATCTGGAAGGGATCGATTTCCCCTGGCTGCTGGCGATGTTGCAAGGCTCATTCATTTCCCACATCAATACGTTAGTGGTACCGGGCGGCAAAATGGGTCTGGCAATGGAATTAATTATGCTGCCGCTGGTGCAACGATTGATGGAAGGAAAGAAAATCGAGTAACTCTGCTATTACGCCGGATAAAATACTATCCGGCTTCACAACGGGATAGTTAAGTCACGCGGCAACCACTTCATACGAGTGAGTAATATTCACCGCTTTTTCCAGCATCAACGCCACTGAACAATATTTCTCGGCAGAGAGATCAACCGCACGCGCAACCGCTGCGTCTTTCAGGTCGCGACCGGTGACGATAAAATGCAGATTAATGTGCGTAAACAGGCGTGGTGCCTCTTCGCGGCGTTCAGAGGTCAATTTTACTTCACAATCGACCACATCCTGACGCCCTTTTTGCAGGATCGAAACCACATCGATGGCACTGCAACCACCCGCCGCCATCAACACCATTTCCATCGGACTTGGTGCTTTATCGCCTGAGTTGCCGTCCATTAAAATCTGATGACCAGAGGCGGATTCGCCCAGAAAAGTTAACCCTTCGACCCACTTCACTCGCGCTTGCATTTTTGCTACTCCACTGCGTCAATTTTCCTGACAGAGTACGCGTACTAACCAAATCGCGCAACGGAAGGCGACCTGGGTCATGCTGAAGCGAGACACCAGGAGACACAAAGCGAAAGCTATGCTAAAACAGTCTGGATGCTACAGTAATACATTGATGTACTGCATGTATGCAAAGGACGTCACATTACCGTGCAGTACAGTTGATAGCCCCTTCCCAGGTAGCGGGAAGCATATTTCGGCAATCCAGAGACAGCGGCGTTATCTGGCTCTGGAGAAAGCTTATAACAGAGGATAACCGCGCATGGTGCTTGGCAAACCGCAAACAGACCCGACTCTCGAATGGTTCTTGTCTCATTGCCACATTCATAAGTACCCATCCAAGAGCACGCTTATTCACCAGGGTGAAAAAGCGGAAACGCTGTACTACATCGTTAAAGGCTCTGTGGCAGTGCTGATCAAAGACGAAGAGGGTAAAGAAATGATCCTCTCCTATCTGAATCAGGGTGATTTTATTGGCGAACTGGGCCTGTTTGAAGAGGGCCAGGAACGTAGCGCATGGGTACGTGCGAAAACCGCCTGTGAAGTGGCTGAAATTTCGTACAAAAAATTTCGCCAATTGATTCAGGTAAACCCGGACATTCTGATGCGTTTGTCTGCACAGATGGCGCGTCGTCTGCAAGTCACTTCAGAGAAAGTGGGCAACCTGGCGTTCCTCGACGTGACGGGCCGCATTGCACAGACTCTGCTGAATCTGGCAAAACAACCAGACGCTATGACTCACCCGGACGGTATGCAAATCAAAATTACCCGTCAGGAAATTGGTCAGATTGTCGGCTGTTCTCGTGAAACCGTGGGACGCATTCTGAAGATGCTGGAAGATCAGAACCTGATCTCCGCACACGGTAAAACCATCGTCGTTTACGGCACTCGTTAATCCCGTCGGAGTGGCGCGTTACCTGGTAGCGCGCCATTTTGTTTCCCCCGATGTGGCGCAGACTGATTTATCACCCCGATATCAACTATGCACTTCGACAAACGCTGGTGCTATGTTTGCCCGTGGCCGTTGGGTTAATGCTTGGCGAATTACGATTCGGTCTGCTCTTCTCCCTCGTTCCTGCCTGTTGCAATATTGCGGGCCTTGATACGCCTCATAAACGTTTTTTCAAACGCTTAATCATTGGTGCGTCGCTGTTTGCCACCTGTAGCTTGCTGACACAGCTACTACTGGCAAAAGATGTCCCCCTGCCCTTTTTGCTGACCGGATTAACGCTGGTACTTGGCGTCACTGCTGAGCTGGGGCCATTGCACGCAAAATTGCTTCCCGCATCGCTGCTCGCCGCCATTTTTACCCTCAGTCTGGCGGGATACATGCCGGTCTGGGAACCATTGCTCATCTATGCGTTGGGCACTCTCTGGTACGGATTGTTTAACTGGTTTTGGTTCTGGATCTGGCGCGAACAACCGCTGCGCGAGTCACTAAGTCTGCTGTACCGCGAACTGGCAGATTATTGTGAAGCCAAATACAGCCTGCTTACCCAGCACACCGACCCTGAAAAAGCGCTGCCGCCGCTGCTGGTGCGCCAGCAAAAAGCGGTCGATCTAATTACCCAGTGCTATCAGCAAATGCATATGCTTTCCGCGCAAAATAATACTGATTACAAGCGGATGCTGCGTATTTTCCAGGAGGCGCTGGATTTACAGGAACATATTTCGGTCAGTTTGCATCAGCCGGAAGAGGTGCAAAAGCTGGTCGAGCGTAGCCATGCGGAAGAAGTTATCCGCTGGAATGCGCAAACCGTCGCCGCTCGCCTGCGCGTGCTGGCTGATGACATTCTTTACCATCGCCTGCCAACGCGTTTTACGATGGAAAAGCAAATTGGCGCACTGGAAAAAATCGCCCGCCAGCATCCGGATAATCCGGTTGGGCAATTCTGCTACTGGCATTTCAGCCGCATCGCCCGCGTGCTGCGCACCCAAAAACCGCTCTATGCCCGTGACTTACTGGCCGATAAACAGCGGCGAATGCCATTACTTCCGGCGCTGAAAAGTTATCTGTCACTAAAGTCTCCGGCGCTACGCAATGCCGGACGACTCAGTGTGATGTTAAGCGTTGCCAGCCTGATGGGCACCGCGCTGCATCTGCCGAAGTCGTACTGGATCCTGATGACGGTATTGCTGGTGACACAAAATGGCTATGGCGCAACCCGTCTGAGGATTGTGAATCGCTCCGTGGGAACCGTGGTCGGGTTAATCATTGCGGGCGTGGCGCTGCACTTTAAAATTCCCGAAGGTTACACCCTGACGTTGATGCTGATTACCACCCTCGCCAGCTACCTGATATTGCGCAAAAACTACGGCTGGGCGACGGTCGGTTTTACTATTACCGCAGTGTATACCCTGCAACTATTGTGGTTGAACGGCGAGCAATACATCCTTCCGCGTCTTATCGATACCATTATTGGTTGTTTAATTGCTTTCGGCGGTACTGTCTGGCTGTGGCCGCAGTGGCAGAGCGGGTTATTGCGTAAAAACGCCCATGATGCTTTAGAAGCCTATCAGGAAGCGATTCGCTTGATTCTTAGCGAGGATCCGCAACCTACGCCACTGGCCTGGCAGCGAATGCGGGTAAATCAGGCACATAACACTCTGTATAACTCATTGAATCAGGCGATGCAGGAACCGGCGTTTAACAGCCATTATCTGGCAGATATGAAACTGTGGGTAACGCACAGCCAGTTTATTGTTGAGCATATTAATGCCATGACCACGCTGGCGCGGGAACACCGGGCATTGCCACCTGAACTGGCACAAGAGTATTTACAGTCTTGTGAAATCGCCATTCAGCGTTGTCAGCAGCGACTGGAATATGACGAACCGGGGAGTTCTGGCGATGCCAATATCATGGATTCGCCGGAGATGCAGCCGCACGAAGGCGCGGCAGGTACGCTGGAGCAGCATTTACAGCGGGTTATTGGTCATCTGAACACCATGCACACCATTTCGTCGATGGCATGGCGTCAGCGACCGCATCACGGGATTTGGCTGAGTCGCAAGTTGCGGGATTCGAAGGCGTAATGCAGGCTAAACCATCGGATAAGGCATTCACGCCGCATCCGACATCTTTTGCCTGATGCTTCGTATTTACGCCCCAACCACCTTCGCCACCGCGTGGGCGAAACGTTGCATCCCTTCATCGATATCCGCATCTTCCACCACCAGCGACGGTGCAAAACGCATCACATCCGGTCCGGCATTCAGCACCATTACGCCAGCCCCTGCGCCCGCATACAGGAAATCACGCGCCCGACCTTTGAACTGTGGCTTAAGCTCCGCGCCAATCAACAGCCCCATACCGCGAATATCGCTAAACACATCGTACTGCTGATCGATCTTCTGCAAATGGTCAACAAAACGCTGGCGTTTCGCCTGAATGCCTTCCAGCACTTCAGGGGTATTGATGATCTCAAACGCCGCGCCCGCTACTGCACAGGCCAGAGGATTACCGCCGTAGGTGGAACCGTGAGAACCAGGATGAAACGCAGAAGCAATTTCCGCCGTGGTCAGCATGGCGCTAATCGGGAAGCCGCCGCCTAACGCTTTCGCAGAGGTCAGAATATCCGGCGTCACGCCGTAGTGCATGTAAGCAAACAAATCGCCGGTCCGCCCCATCCCGCACTGCACTTCATCAAACACCAATAATGCCTGATGTTGATCGCACAGCTCGCGCAAGCCCTGCAAAAACTCTGGCGTCGCAGCCGTCACGCCGCCCTCGCCCTGGATCGGCTCAACCACCACCGCACAGGTGTGATCATCCATCACCGCTTTCACTGCATGGAGATCGTTAAAGGGAACGTGGATGATGTCTGCCGGTTTCGGCCCAAAGCCGTCGGAATATTTTGGCTGCCCACCCACCGAAACGGTAAACAGCGAGCGACCATGAAAAGCGTTATGGAAGGCAATAATTTTGGTTTTGAACGGGCTATGACGCACACAGGCGTAATGACGTGCCAGTTTAAAGGCGGTTTCGTTAGCTTCCGTGCCGGAGTTCATAAACACCACGCGTTCGGCAAACGTTGCCTCAATCAGTTTACGCCCAAGACGCAGCGCCGGTTCATTGGTGAAAACGTTACTGATATGCCACAGAGTTTCGCCCTGGGTTTTTAACGCGTTCACCAGCGCAGGATGGCAATGGCCCAACGCCGTAACTGCAATGCCACCCGCGAAATCGACATACTCCTTGCCTTGCTGATCCCAGATTCGGCTGCCCTGACCTTTTACCGGAATAAACTCTGCCGGAGCATAAATCGGCAGGATCACTTCATCGAAAGTCGCGCGTGTAATTGCTGTTTGTTCAATTGCCATCTCATGATCACCCTGTTACGCATAAACAAATGTGAAATTATAACCACAAAATATTCAAAGCTACTATTTGTGAAGTTAATATAGCTGGAGCAAAACTTTCACCACTTAACAATAGAATAACACTAGGACTAGTAAATATCAATCCCACAGTCAAGGGCATTGCCAATGCTAAAATAAAATCGTATGATTTCTGAATCAAGACCTTAAATTCATCCATCTTATTTTCAGCTATCAAATTGGAAGTGCGTGGCATAATTACCGCTCCCAAAGAACTAGAAAGACTCATAGTTATGACTAGAATTTTAGTTGCAGCCGTAAAATATCCCACAGCCTCAGCATCTTTCATAAAACCCAATAATACATTGTTTAATTGAAGATAAATACTAACAATGACATTAAAAGCAAAAATATGTATAGCCGGTTTTAAATGACTGAAAGGATGCAACGCCCTAAATTCAATCATATCCTTATGCAGATATTTTCTTAAACGGACAAAATTAAAAATATTTCCTCCCAGTACGCCTAAAACAGAATAAGCTCCATACCATAAAATATCCTCTTTTGACTTTACCAGCAGAAACAGTAATATAACGGAGATGGTCTTTACTACCATCCCACGAATAGCAACATATTTAAAATCTTCTATTCCTTGATAAAACCATTCGCAACCTATCGCCGTAAAAAAAATGGTGGCACTGAGTCTTTCCTATGAGGACTGGAAACCGCCGGGAAAGCCAAAAAAGCCCAAGGTTGGCACCTTAGTTACCGTCAAACAAATGACAGCAACAGCCATATAACCCAAAAGAGTAAGAAAGGCATGTAACAATAATATTTCAACTGTAATCCGTGTCATTTTTTCCGGATTATCCCGTACTTTAGCTACCTCACGTATAGCATACATCGGAATACCCAAACAAGTGAACAAGCTGATATAGGAAATAATGGATTGAAAAAAGTTCACTTGTCCTATACCATCCGCCATCATTATACGAGAAGCGTAAGGAAAAGTAATGAGTGGAAATAAGAGTTGGGAAGCGGAATTTATCAGATTAAATAGATAATTCGCTTTTATTGATTTCGCCATTATAAATATATAACTGTTATTTTGGCACTGAATGCACTAGAATAAGGTCAAGAAAGCAAAAGGGAAGCAAATGCTTTGATGATTTTCATTGTTGTATTTCCCTATTCGAAGTCCTTGCACCACGTATATCCTCAATAACCTCATCTGCCGTACGATCATCTTCCCATTGTCCTGCAAATTCTGAAGTCCAATCGAGAAAAGTATCTGGCACATCATCATCAGGCATCGCAAGTGGTAAGCAGCTCAGGACGAAAATCAGAACCTAAGCCTTTCAACGTATTCATTGAACAGTTTTTTAACGAAATATATGAAATCAGACAATTAGCATCCAATACTATATCAATCATTATAAGGCACTCTCAAATGTTCTTTTAATATAGCCTCATTCTTATCCTGATCCCACAGACCTTCATCCCACAACTTATCCATATCCTCCTCTACTCTTTGAGCAAAGTAGGCTGTCAAAGATTTACGTATTTCTTCCAAGGCACGCTCGCCTTTAGCATAAGAAAACATCTTTAACAAGTGTAACTGGACTGGGTTAAAAGGTTCTGATTTCATATTCTCTAGTTTTTATTGCAAACAAAAGAACAAATTATATTTCACTTATCCTAGCGATTCAACCTGTTTTTAATTCACAACACTGTTCTTACCACCTACAAAGCCATTTCAATGCCTCAACCACCGATCATAATCATCCAACCGGTTGATCAGCTGCTGCTTACTCTTTTTCGGCTTTTCCTCTTTCTTCCACGGATCAATCGCCTCATGCGCCAAATGATAATAGATACTGCTATCCGTACAACCATAAAGTGTAACCACAGCAAGTGCACGCGACTGCTCCGCCTTGACGAGAGGAAGCATTGTCTGCATAACGCCAACTAGCTTTGCCGCCTCTTCTTCCATATCCAATATAGTATAAGCCGGCAGCAAAATGGCATAAAGCTTGCAACGCATCACATCCGTATCCATCTGGAGATTGCCATATTCTTTCAACGCCTTGGCAGCCAGGGAACGATCTTCCTCACTCACCCCCTCCGCACTGTGATAACGCTGAAGAGCATTGTGCAAACCATTCAACATACAGTCATTGTCCAGACGGGTATATACATGCTTGTCCTTATCATTCAGGGCAATTACCTCATACTCACCCGGCATCACACGCAGCAGCGGAACCCACATCCAGTTCTCCACACATACCATCACATCCTTTCGCCCGGCTCCCGGCTGAATGACAACAGTCGCCTCCACCCCCTTAAACCGTCCCTCGGTAATGCGTATCCGGTCGCCCTTGCGCAAACCATCCGGCTGGGGTATATAAACAGGAAGTGTATTGGAATAAGAACGGGCCACCCACTGCAAATTCTCCATTGCCGCATCGGAAAGGTAGGGGAAATACTCCCGCTTCCGCTCCCTCACCCGAGGCAGGAAACTGAGTACAGGAAAACGTTGCATCAGCTGGAAAACATCACGCTCGGAGGCACGGACGAATACATAGTTGAAGAGTAAGGGACGCTGGGTATTGACGAATTTGCCGTCTATACGCCTCACTTCCTGATAGGAAGGAGCAAAAAAGCCGAATGAGGGCTCGCCTGCCTGTATGCGGCGGTCCTGTTCCCGTTGCAAACCGCGCACTCCTCCCCTATGGCAATCGGGAAGCGACAACACATACCAACGCACGGCATTGTTATTCCGCAAAGCTTCCAACGCTTCGGGAGATGCCACAGAACGCTTCGGTTTATCAAACTGATGGAATAGCTTTTTCATGGGGTTTATCGTCAGAAATCCATACTGACCGATACTGAAAGACCATATCAGCACAGTGTTTATAACTGGCTGATAAATAGCTTTTTACACAGATTTCATTTTGTATTTCTGAAATCTTTTATTTGTTGTTTCTTTCGTCCGAAGACGTCTTTTCTGTCTGCTTTTTATAGACATGTTTATACCCTCAAAAAAGGTTCTTTACCCTTTATATAAAAGGAATTTAGAAACTTTTTGAGGGCACAAAGATACACTATAATTGTGTATTACACAATAAAAGCGCTTAAAAAATAGGAAAACTTACTTTTGATAAGAAAATAAGAGATGGGTATATTTCATAATCACAATAAAAGATTCAAGTTTTACAAATATTTATTCAATAGGACCGTAATAACCTTATCCAATTCTATAAGGTCATTCTTTATAGTAGTAAATACTATCTGCTCGTCTACATTACTATATTCATGCGAAATAAGATTGCGCATATCATAAATAGCCAACCAAGGAATTTCCTTATATCAGAAAGCGGTGATGGTTGTAAAAACAACAACTTTCCTACCTGTTCACCTATTACTTGAAGGCGCATAACACATGCATTGAACACCATCACTTTATCCATGGAGGCTAAAAAATCATCAGCACAATTTATTTCTTTACTCCATTGCTGTATATAGTAAATGGATTCTTTTATCTGGGTTAACCTGTCGCAAATGGTTAGTCGTCCTCCTTTATACATAAATGGCTTCTTTTTCAATATTCTGTTTCAAAAATGGAGACAGTGAGGAACGGAAACGCACTAAATCAATTTCACAATGAAACATTTCCGTCAAAACAGTCTTCAAAGTGTACATAGTGGATAAAGTAGGATTATCAATATCTACAACAATATCCAAATCACTATCTTCCCTGTTCTCTTGACGTGCAACCGAACCGAAGATACCAATTGATTTAATTCCAAACTCATGCCCAAAACATTGTTTGAAACTAACTAACTTTGCCTTACATTCATTTAAGCATAACATACTTTTCACCAACTTTAGGTACTGGAACAAAGATAAACCTTTTATTTGAACGATACAAGTTCTTACCTCGGTTTCTTCATTCCACACACCATCAGAGCTCTCCCTGCATCAGAATGTCATCATCACCATAAACCGCACGCCCCATTTGTTCGCATCGGGATGATCCAGATAATTCAGACGGCGGACATAGTCTATGTGCAATATCTTGAAAATATTGTGAATACCCACAGAGCATTCCATGTACGGGGTCTTCGGGTCCATCACAAAGCTGGTAGGACGTCCGTCACGGGTCGGGAACAGGAAGAGTTCGCTGTCACCCGGATGTTTCATCGGATTGTTCTTGTCGGTTAAATGACCATACAGCATCTTGAAGCCGATCGCCTCACGCCACTTCAGTTTCTTCAGCAAAGGAATACGGTTGAAAATCTTACCGTTCAAATCCCACGATACATCCAGAGAGGCGTAACGGTCGTTCAGGAACTCCATATTATTAATCAAGTTGAAAGTCTCGCGCTGCAGGATATAAGACAAGTTGGCCGCCGGCATAATCAGCAACGGGAACGGAACTTTATTCCACTGCGCACCGCCTTTCACGAACATATCAATCTTACCCCATGACGAGAACCAGAAACGCTTGTACAACCCTACTTCCGTCAGATTGAAGTTATACTCTCCGCCCAGCACACCCTTGAAACCGGTCGTGTGCGACAGCGTGAATACCGGAGCGTCAAAAGAAACCGGTATACGGCGTTGCTTGGTATTGACAAATGTCTCACCCGGAGCGTAACGGAAAGCCAAGGAGGCTTCCATGGTCTGAATCTCAGGAACCAACGTTTTCTGGTCATCATTGGTTATATAGGCCAGACCGCCGGTAGGCTCGTCCGTGCTGTGTTTCACTTCCACCGTGGTCTTCAAACCAAACTGCGTCTCGTTCTCATACTTCAAGGCGATATTCCGCACGTAGGACATCTGGTCCACCGTAGAAGTCTTGAAAGAAACGAACACATTATCCTTGTCCGTCTTCAGGAACTTATCCGTGGGCGACATCACATCATACTGATAGCTGAACGTGATAGAGTTCTTCGGGAACTCGCGCGGCAGGTATTCCTTCTTGTTGAAAGAGTATTCCACCTCACCCATATACTTGGAACGATGGTCCTTGAACCCGTAAGCATAATATCCCTTGAAGAACAGATGCGGATTCAGGTTGGCCGTGGTCTGCGCGCTCATACGCAAACGCAATCCGTCGATATAGTTATTGGAGATCATGGTGTTTACCGGACCGATATCTACCTTGCTGGGGTTGTCCTTGGTTCCGGTTTCCACAAAGTTCTCGATAAACGCTTTCAATACAAAAATCACATATTTGAATCCCGGCATCTGTTCCAGACGCTTCACCAGCATATCCATAGAACTCTCGGTCTGCGTAAGCGGAACCGGCCGGTATTGATTCCAGAAATCGTCTCCGCGCATCATGGCGTCCGCCTCTTTGATCTCGGCCCCCTTACGCTTGAAAAGTTGCTGCGGAAGCTCATCGAAGGCATAATCGGAATAACGGGTAGTCCTTCGTATCTGGAATCCTTGCATGATCTTCATCAAGGTCATCTCCACAATCATGTCATCGGTCTTCAACACCCACTCCCCATTAGGCAATTGCTCGAACTCCTGAATAATATCCATATTGTCCACAAAGTTCACTCCCGATTTCTTGGGCAGATTCATCGTACATTTCTTCACCGTATAAGATGAATCGGCCAGTACATACAGATGTCCCGTGAAACCGAAATCCTGCGAGTTATTGGGGACAAAGGTGAGATGGAAGCACTTGTCCTTGTCCACGAATGTGGTGTCCATAATGTAAAACTTATAAAACGAAATGGCGTCACTGGACGAAATAGGACTGATGAAAGGATACTGCAACAGACGGATATCGTTATCATAAATATTCACATCCGTAAACACATCCTTCAGAACCGTGCTCAGCATATCTCCTGTGGCAAACAGCTCGTTCACACCCGTAGAGCTCATCCCTTTGATAATGGTCTTCTCACTCTTGGGATGTTTACGGTAAATTTTCTGCGAAGCGGTCTCGTCCACCGAGATAGGAAGGATGAATTTATTGGTTTCCTCACAAAGTTCGATCTGGTCTTTCAGGAAAGGCATCTTTTTATACATGCCTTTTTCCAGCATTTCGGGGGTCACATCATTCAGTGACATTGTGATCTTCTGATACTTGTTGTACTGATAATAGTCATTCTCACTCAGCTTGTTATTGTTCTTATGAGCAATCACTTTCTTCATCAGTTCCACAGCCGGGTTATTCTTACGGGAGTACTTCTCTCGTTTGGGCTTCACCACCACTTCGTCCAGCATGATATCGTCCGGCCTCATCCTCACATTCAGGTTCTTGGTGACACCGGGGATTATATTCACTACTTTTGTTACATACCCCACTGCCGAAAAGGTGAGTTTATTCCAGCCTTTACGGGTTTCGACCTTATAATGTCCATCATTATCGGTAATGCTTCCTACGCCTTTTCCTTCATAAAAGACTGACAAGTATGGTATGGGATCATTCGTCAATGAGTCTGTTACAACGCCTTGTATATTTTGAGCTGACACCGAGATGCAGCATCCTAATAACAAAAATAGTAAAAACGACTTGATGTATTTTGTCTTCATTCTTTTTACCGCTATTCTTATGAGCCAGCAAAGTTAAGCATTAACTTAAAAGAAAGTTGCTAATATAAGCTAATAAATACAGAAATCTTACATATTGACCAATAAATAGGTGAAATTTAACACCGGAAGAACCATTATGCAGCAAATAAAAAAGGGGTCTTTTCACAAAGCCCCCTTTTTAAGTTTTCAATAGGTATTAGTTTTTTTTTAAGGTAAAAAGATTGCCTGGCGATTGTTATAACAACTTTTATAG
>ENA-UEQJ01001540-UEQJ01001540.1-human-gut-metagenome-genome-assembly--contig:-NODE-1540-length-18320-cov-17.761552_pt1 | contig 18320 bp, 18 predicted proteins | sample MGYA00242937_ERZ507938 | MGnify/ENA primary metagenome ERZ507938 (study PRJEB26167, sample SAMN06115437) | human gut metagenome | host: Homo sapiens | place: China:Gansu | collected 2015-07-03...
TGGTTGTCGTTAGCTATATATGTTAAATCTTTACGAACTCCATGGACATTAGCGTCTTTAGATGAGAACACCGCTTATGCAGGTATTGGCTACAGCATATTATCTAAGGTGGATAATGAGCAACACGTAGTAATGGGATGTAGTCACATTTATAATCGTTTTGGGGAAGGTTTAAAATACAAATTGCAAAAGGTCAATAATCCTATTTTTGATAGAAAGAACAACCCTTACATGTCTTATGAAGAAGCCTATAAATTCGGCACGATGATTCAAAATTTATTCCTTGAATCCATGGACAAACTTCCTACTAGGGTTGTAATTCATAAAAGGACACACTTTAGAAATGACGAAATTAATGGAATAAAGGATTCATTGAAAGCCGCCGGTATAGAAACTGTAGAATTATTAACCATCGAATTTGAATGCGAACGGAAAGAATTACCGTATGATATAAACCGTTATGGAGTGGGCATTCATAATTACCCTATCAAACGTGGAGCATATATTGTAATATCTGATAATACTTTTTTGCTGTGGACCCATGGAGTTGTGCCATCTATAAGAAATGAGAGTTTGTCGTATTATCCCGGTGGAATTGGAATACCTGCTCCGCTAAAAATAACCCGATATTCAGGCAGCAGTACAGTGCAAACAATTGCGACTGAAATATTGGGATTCACTAAGATGAATTGGAATTCATTTAATTTATATACTAAATTGCCGGCAACTATCGACACCTCCAATACATTGGCACAAGTGAGCCACTTGTTGCGCCATAAATCCGAACAGACATTTGATTACCGGCTATTCATTTGAAATGATAAAATCAATGGAAAGAACATATTGAAAACGAATAGGAAGAAATATGCGCCAGCCCCGACTGTTTCTTGGAGGTGAGGGAGTTTGCCGTCTGGAAAAAAGAAATGCCGGTCTGGGCTTTGGTATAAAGCCGCCCTTCCCCCGGCATCTTTTTGTTATATCTTGATGTTATTTTTTCTGACTGTTCCCGTCGGGTCGGTCGTTTCCGCTGTACCCGTTATTTTGCCCGGGCTTCCGACGAGGGGCAAGGTTCGCGGGGCAAATACACTCGGCAACGCCGAGGAAGATTTGCCCCGCGACGGCAAGACCGCCTGACCTTGCACGCTCTCGAGGCTCGGGCTATCTTGAATCACAGCGGAACACGACCGGGACGGTCCGTTATTTTTCAACCGGACTGTTACCACCCGTCGCGTTTCGCCGTTCCATCAATCGGTCCATGTCTTTCGAGATTTTGTCATCGGTCACTTTGGCATATCCCTGCGTGGTTCTTATGTTCGTGTGCCCCATCATCTTGCTAATGCTCTCAATCGGCACACCCGCCGAAAGCGTCAATGTTCCGAACGAATGCCTGCTCGCATGGTAGCTGAGATTCTCTTTCACTCCTGCCACTATCCCGATTTCGTGTATGCAGTACCATAACATGTCACGCTTGGGCAGGGGGAATATAGGCCTGCTGTCATCAGTGGTATTATACAGCGACAATATCTGTTCGGCTACGGGATGCAGCGGAATAAAGGATTCCACATCGGTTTTCTTCCTGTTGATACGGATATACTTTCTGCCGTCCGCGGTCGTTCCGATATGCGAGGGATAAAGCCGTTTTACATCGACATATGACAGCCCCGTGAAGGCTGAAAAGATGAACGCCCTACGGGTAAGCTCCTGTAACCTCTCCGGCATGGGCTGCTCCATGATCCGTTGCAGTTCCGCCCGGCTTATGTGTTTCAACTTGTAGTCCGGTTTCTTCTCGTAGGGGACATCCGCAAGCGGATTGAAACGGAGTATCTCCCTGTCCACCGCAATATAGATAAGACGGTTCAGCCATGTAAGGCAGTGGTTGATATGCCCATTCCCGCAGCCTTTGGTTTTCAGATAGAGTTTATAGCCCCAGCCGAAGTCTTCGGTAATGTCCTCAAAGGCGATGTCCCGCATACCCAGCGACAGCAGATACTCGTGCAGGTATACCTGTGAGGATTTAGACTGACGGTAAGAGGAGGTCGAATCTATCACTTCTGAGCGGATTCTCAGTCTTTCCCGCTCCTCTTCCCCGGCTTTCAGCAATGTGACCGGAACGGTTGCTACATGGGTAATCTCGTTCTTGAGCATTTCCGCCGTGACCATACCCACATCCTTCAACAGATTGGAATATGAGGTCTCAATTTTGGAACGGAGTCCGACAAGGAGGTTGTTTGCCCTTGCATCCTTTACTTCCCCTGTTTTGGCGTTCCAGTCTTTGGGATTGCAGTAATAACCGGTGGCAAATACGCTGCTCTTGCCGTCAATGGTGATACGGCACAGTATTGAAGTAGTTCCGTCTGTTTTGACCTTGCCACGGTTGATGTAGTATAGAATGGAAAAAGTGCTTCGCATAATCGAATTGTATTTATAGGGTTAGAGAATGAGTTTCAAATCTTTTGTCGCTTCGATATATTTGTCCATATCCTCGAAGAGTTTCTTAGGGGTTACACGAGCATACACCTGGGTGGTCCTTATATCCGCGTGCCCCAGCATCTTGCTGACAGTCTCGATAGGTACGCCGTTTTCAAGGGTCATGAGGGTCGAGAACGAGTGCCGTCCCATGTGGTAGGACAGACGCCCCTTGATACCGGCTTTCATTTTGATGCTCGTCAGACACCATTTAAGGGCCTGGTACGGGATTACGGGAAACAGTGTGCCCCGTGTATCGTCACGGTATTTTTCGATAAGGGCTACCGCTTCGGGCAGCAGCTTCACACGGCTCAACTGCCCGTTCTTCCCCCGACGGTATTTCAGCCACAATGCCCCGTTGTCGTCCCTTGACAGGTTGTCGGGAGTGATCGCTATTACATCCACATACGAAGTTCCGGCATAACAGGCGAAAAGGAACATGTCCCTGACAAGGGAGTGTTCCGGGCGGCATCCGGTAAGCTCTATATCCCGTATCTTCTCGAAATCCTCCTTGCTTAACGCTCTTGGAGCTGTTTCCTTCTGTTTGGGTAATTTGTAGTGTTCAAAATAAAATTTGTCCGAATATCCCTCCTTGAAGGCTATGCGGCAAATCTTTTTAAGGATGGCCAAATAATGGCGTACCGTCTGGACGCCCAATCCTTTTTCAATCACGACATATTCCTGAAACTCCCGGATGAACTGCTCGTTGAGCTGGCAGAAAGCAAGGTCTGATACTTTGAACCTGCTGCTGACGAAATCAGCGAGACGGCTGCGGGTATAGAGGTAGTTGGGAAGTGTACGGTGAGACACATCGATGCCTACGCGTGCCCTGACTTCCCCGATATGTCTGTCGAAGAGTTTGAGCAAGGTCATCCGCGTCCCCTTGCTGCCTTGAAAGGCTTCCTTGACTGCTGTCGCATCGAAATCGGTCTTTCGTTCCACAAGGGAGTCGAATGCGGAGTTTACAGCCAACAGCAGCTTGTCGATTTTTGCGTTGACTTCCACCGCCTCCTTGCTCTTTCCGTTCAGACGGCTTTCCCGGGGATTCCACAGTTCGGGAGTGATGGAGATCTTGCAGCTGAACTGCGCCATCGTCCGATTAACGGTGATGCGCCCCATTATCGGGGCTTTGCCCGACTTGTCCAGTCCGCTCTTTTTGAGGTAGAGCAAAACCTTGAATTTTTCTACTTTCATACGCTTATATTTTTAGTGGCAAATTTACCTGTTTTATAAGCGTTCTTCGATATGCAAAACTATGACAATCAGTGTAATATATCGCTGGTTCAAATTATTTAATCCGCTCTTCGTTACCTTATCCCTATCGGTAACAGCCCTGCTAACGATTTGGTAACCGAATATCCTCAATAAGCCTCGCTTTTTTGCTTTTCCTTTATGTGGAAGAATATAGAGAAATAGCTAATTACCAATAGATTGCGTTATGCTTTCTTTTCGTTTCCATTACTCATATTACTTCTTTCCTTCCATCTTTCCCGTCATACCTTTGCCACGACGGTTTATCTCTGCAATGGCGGTACGATTGAGGCACTTTCAAAGATACTCGGTCACAAGCATATCAGCACTACACAGATTTATGCAGTGGTAACGAACAAGATGGTTAGCTCCGATTTCCGTGCAATCTCCGCCAACCTTGCAACCATGCAGAAGAAAGTCCTTGACAAGAAACAGAAGAAGGTCAAGAAGCAGCAAACAGCCGCCTTGCGTGAAACCGCCTGATTTCTTCCGGCAAGGCAAAACGCAGCAAAGGCAGGAGTTCCGTTTGGAAGTTCCTGCCTTTGCTACATTTATCCATGCACCGCCTTCAAAAGTTAAGTAGGACTTTTCCCACGTTTGCTTTTTCGCTTCATCTGCACATAGTTTTCTTCCAGCATACGCAATATGTCCGATTGCCGATACAGCGTTTTGCCCGGCAACGCAATGAACGGGATAATCCTTTGCGCCCGGTAGTCCTGCAAAGTGCGGGTAGTGATATGCAATATCCTGCACACGTCTTCCCCGTCAGGTACACCTCGCCGTTCATTGCCGGACGGAAGTTCGCCGTCACGTTATCCACGTACTTCATACTCCGTTCCAGAGCTTCAAAGTACGCCTGTACCTCTTCCATGTCCTTTGTTATCACTTCCATCTTATTCTTCCTCTATCAGTTCCTTGCTCATTGCCGTTATAAACGCTTCCACATCTTCCAGCCTGTAATATATCTTGTGGTTGATCTGGCTGTATGCCAACAGTCCGCCGTCACGGTACGTTTGCAACGTCCGTTTGCTCACGTTCAGCTTTTCGCACACGTCCGCATTATCCAGCCAATTCATTTTCTCCGGCGGTCTGTACCGGGAACACAACTGCCGTACATGCTCGCTGAACTGGTTGAACCTACTTTTCATTTCCTCAAAGGTTTTCTTCTCGATAGTCACTATTTCCATATCTGATAATTTACTGTTTCCCGCAAATATACAGACTGTTGCGGGTGTGTCCGTGCGTTTATGTACCGCTTGTCCGTGCTTTGCTTCATGCTTGTAACTTTGTCATGCCCCATGCGGTGCAAACCTAAGCAGACGGCAACATATTTTTTTGCTGCCAGCATATTTTCCCCGTTTTTAATTGTCCGGTTCTCCGATAATCCATTCCTTTGCAACAGAACAATACATTTAACTATGGAACAACCCGTTTTTGTAGCACAATACACCTTCCTTGCCATTCCCGAAACCATCGAGGAAGAACGCCGCATTTTAGGCAAGGTCGCCCTCCGGTGCGAGTACGTGATCCGTTTCGAGGACGACGGCAAATTCTATTTCCTTCTCGAAACCCGTTCCGATTACGAAGCCCAGTTCGCCCGTTACGGCTGGTACATCGTCAGCCAGAGCGATTTCAACGAAAGGCTCACTATTGGCATGGGCTTGTACGAGAGCGGTCATTTGGCAGGTTTCATGTATTACTTGAAGTCCGGCAGCGAGGACGAAGCCCGTTTGTGGAACAGCATACTTATCTTTACTTTCTTCAAGGATTTCCGCAAAGCCTTTTTCCCGTTGGATAACCGTTTCCAAGGTTTCTTCCGTCTGGACGGGAGCCTGTGCCTTTACCTGTATGACTATTGCCCCGTCCGTCGTAACGACAAGATCACCTTCGAGGGCAAGAAGATTTCCAACCTTATTTTCAAATTCAAATCCGGGCAGGTAACAGACCTCTCCGTCAAACTCTTTTCCATCGCTATCAGTCGCATCCGTGTCATTCAGGAGAACAAGCACCGTGCCGTCCTGATACCTATTCCCGCATCCACCCGTGAAAAGAACCGCATCCGCTACCAAGAGTTTTGCCGTAAACTCTCGGCAGACATCGGAGTAGCCGACGGTTACGAAGCCATCACCCTGACCGCAGACCGTCCCCAACTCAAAGGTACGCACGGGCAGGACAAGACCGCCAACTTAGAGTTCCATCCCGAATATTTCAATGGTAAATGTTGCCTGCTAATAGACGACTTATTGACGACTGGAGAGGGATTCATTCAAACGAAGCGCAAACTGATCGAACACGGAGCGAAATTCGTAATCGGTCTGTTCCTTGCCAAGACTATCGCTTTCGAGGACGAACAGGAATAATAAACGATTGGAGATTACGGAATAACGACCTTGCGCAAGCTATCGCAAGGAACGGTTATTCCGTTTGTTGCATAAATAGGCGAGAACATTTGCACAAAAAACAGCTTACAGCAAATATTCCCCTCCATAGATTGAAATTCTGACGTGGAAACTTCGGGATGAAACGCAACCAGATATAAGTATTTGCCATTTTCTTCCCTTACAAAAGAAGTATTCTCGGAGCATAGGATTATATCTTTGGATGAAGTGTCTTCATAAGTGTTTTCATAACTGAAATCCGGTCTATCCATACCGACAAGTCGCAACAGACCACCGTTTACCGCCTTTTCAAGCCTTTTATCCGCTAAAAGTTCAATTACCCCGCTTTCATGTTCAACATCAACGTACAGACTGTCGTTTTCAATTATATTCCTCACTTTGACAAATTCTATCACAGGCAATTTTACTATTCCAAGACTAACCGGAACCGGTGTAAAAAACCACGTAACAACCAATATGAAAATAATAACGGGTATCGACAATAATAACGATGCCTTAAACTTCCGTTTAATCAGACACCCTATCATTATCAATATATTGGCAACCAGCAATAATAATATACCCATAATCATAGCTTTACAGATTTTGCAGTTAAATGTATCGCTTTATTATCCATATTACAAATGTAGCCATTTTAATTCAACCACCTTCAATTTTATTGCATTTATTCCCGCCCACCCGTAAGCGGTATAGGTCTGTCCCTGCTTCCCGTTCCCCTTCAAGCACTCCGGCAGGCTACATGCCAGAAGGGGAACGCAAAGCCGGGCAGGACAAACGGAACACATCCGTCCGTGCTGTCACCCGGAGCTTCGCCTGCCGTCGAAACTTTCCGTGCGCCATCCCGTCCGAATAAGTTCCCCTGATGTTTGTCCCGGCAGCCCCTTATTGTCTTACCCGTTTTTTCCAACCGTTATTTTCCTTTTTGGGGCTTTGCCGTGACTAACAGGATAATCCTTTGTCTGCGGAACTTTCGTCCCGTTTCCGCCACTACCTTCGCACGGCCATCCGCAAAAGCCGGATAGCTGATTGCTACGTCCGTTTACCGTAAACCGGACGAAAAGCACCTCGCCAACCCGCACAACACATTGCCACACAAGTACACTTCTTTCTAACCCGATAAATCGGCAAAAGAAGAATACTTGCGTGGCAAAGAGTTGTCTTTCCACCCCGCAATCACCAACCCGTATATTTCTTTCTTTTCCGGAAACCGGAGTTCCCGGTTCTCAAAACAAAACTTTCCCATCCTGTACCGATAAGTAATCTATCATTCATTTAATCTACTGGAAGGCTATTTTTCCCTAAGCTGATTGGAAAAACATTGACGAAGGTAGGCGGAGTCGAAAGCAAATCCGCAAAAATGCCAAATCTCCACCCTACGGGTAGTATTTACCATTTTTTCAGATGGTTGCAATTCGCCTTTTCCGTTTCAATTATTGTCAATGTTCTTCCCAATCAGCCAAGGGAAAAAATTGGGTTGGGGCGACAAGCGATGATAACAAAAACAAGTAGTAACAATTTTAATTTTTTGAGTTATGGCAGCAGATTTTTCACAAGCAGCGATTTACGTAGGTACTTACGCCAAATACAACGCAGGGTCACTTTTCGGCAAATGGTTCGACCTCTCCGATTTTGCCGACAAGGACGAATTTTTGGAAGCGTGTAAGGAACTCCACAAGGACGAGGACGACCCCGAATTTATGTTTCAAGATAGAGAAAACATACCCGAAGAACTTGTTTGCGAAAGTTGGATTTCAGATATGTTTTTCGAGTTACGGGATAAAGTGGAAGATATGGACACAAACGAGCAGGAAGCCTTTTCCGCTTGGCTTGATTACGAGAGCAGGGATTTAAGCAAAGTCGATGCGGACGACCTTGTAAGAAAATTCAATGATGAATATATCGGGAAGTATGACGAGGAAGAAGATTACGCCCGTGAAGTAATAGAACAATGTTACGAACTATCCGATTTTGTTCTCAACTATTTTGATTACGCAGCTTTCGCACGTGATTTGTTCAATGACGGTTACAAGTTCCTTGACGGTTTTGTATTCTGTGCCTAAATACTAACAAGGGCGGAGCAATTCGCCCACAACACCCAAGAACATGAAAACGATACTCATTTCAAAACTGATTTACCGCCTTATACTTTGGTCTGTGGTGATTTACTTTTTCACCACCACCGCAGGGCAGTTTTTCGCTTTACTGTTTGCCGTACTCCTGTTTTACTTCGTGGCACGGTTCATTCTCGCCCTTGTTTGGCGGTTGTTCGTGGGTATCGTGTTCGTTCTGATAATCATTCTTTTAATCTTTTAAAATATACCAATATGGAAGGAAAGAAATTCAAGCACAAATTTTTGTCATCTCTTACCTGTGAAGTCGTGGCGGAAACCCGCAAAGGGTACAAGGTTTTAGAAACCCAAGTTTTCAATGGACGGAAGAAACCCAAGACAAAGACCGCCTATTATTTCAACGTTGATTTTGACAAACAGCGTGGCGTATGGGAAGAAATAACCAAGTAATAACAATCTAAAATATACCAATATGGAAACAAATACATTGACCGAAAACGGAGTATCAACAACCAAAGGTTTGGGAGAGGAAATGTATATAAAATGCTGTTTAGGAGCGTATAGAGGAAAAATATACTACCAATATGACTACCGACATTTAAACGGTGAGTTGTTTTCTACATTGCGCCCCACATTGGAGCAATGCCGGAAAGAGCGTGACGAATGGCTGAAAAAAAGTACCGTAGCTTTTTCGGGACACCGTACCAATCGAATAGCCAAATTCACGACCGACCGCCAACGTTTTTTTATAAACGTGGCACATAACACGTGGGCAGCGATAGAGGAATTTTGCATAAAGAAAGGTTATCATACCTTTTTGTCGGGAATGGCTGACGGCTTCGACATCATTGCAGCCGAAGAAGTTTTAAGGCTCAAAAAGGAATACCCGTATATCCGTCTAAAATGCGTTATTCCGTTCAAAGGACAAGCCGACAGATATACCGAAGCGGACAGGCAGCGTTATAACAACATTTTAGCGCAAGCCGATGAAGTGATAACCCTATCCGAAACCTATTTCGAGGGCTGCTTTTTACGTCGCAACGATTACCTTTTGGAAAATTCCGCTTTTCTTATGGTCTATTACGATGCAATCGCAACCGTTGGCGGAACGTTCTACACGCTCAAACGGGCGGTAGAAAAAAAGATGAAGTTCGCAAACGTATGTTATAACCGCAAATAAGGCTCACAAGGGCGGAGCATTCCGCCCGCTACTTTCTTTCAGTGAGCCGAAGCGGTGAAAGAAAGGTAGCAAAGAAACCATTTTATCAACAGAATTTTAATCAACTAAAAAATAACAGGATTATGAAAGCAACAGTAAATCAATCAGCAGCAGAGAGAAACATTACATTGGTAGCATTGGCAAACATTCAGCCGAGCAGTTTTAACCCCCGCAAGCACTTCGATGAAGCGAACCTTTACGAACTTGCCGGAAGTATCAAGCAACAGGGAGTTTTACAGCCTATCACCGTGCGCCCCATAGCCGACACAGACCGTTACGAGATTGTTTTCGGTGAACGCAGATACCGTGCTTCCGTCATGGCGGAAATGGAAGATATACCCGCCATTGTTTCGGAACTCACGGACGAGGCAGCCGAAGAAATGGCGATAACCGAAAACTTGCAGCGCAAGGACGTGACACCTATTGAGGAAGCCAACGCCTACCAAAAACTCATAGAGAACGGACGGCACACCGTACAGACATTGGCGGTACTTTTCGGCAAGAACGAGAACTATATCCGCACCCGTCTGAAATTCACCGCCCTAATTCCCGAAATCGCCACCCTTTTGGAAACGGACGAACTGACTATCAGCGTGGCAACCGAGATTTGCCGATACGGTGAGGATATACAAAAAGAAGTGTACGAGAAACATTTGCAGGACGGTAACGCATACAACAGTTGGCGGGGGCTGAAAGCAGCCGATGTTGCCAAGCGGATAGAGAGCAATTATACCACCGATTTACGGTATTACTCCTTTGACAAGACCGAGTGCGCCACGTGCGCCCACAACACGAACAACCTGTTGTTGTTCTGTGACGGAGGGTGCGGACATTGCGCCAACCGCACGTGTCTTGCCGAAATGAACGCATCTTTCCTCATGGAAAAAGCCGTTCAAATCATGCAGCAAAACCCGAACGTTTCCCTTTGCCGTGACCGTTACACCACAAACGACACTGTAATAGAACGGTTAATCGCTTTGGGCTACGAGGTCGAAAACCTTGAAACGTACACCACTTTCCCCAACAGCCCCCAAGAACCCAAAGCCGAGAATTTTAACGACACCGAAAAGTACGAGGAAGCCCGTACCCGTTACGAACAGCAATGGGCTGACTACATGGAGAAGGAGGAAGAAATCACCCGCAAGAGCGAAGCCGGAGAAATCACCGTTTACGCCAAGATAGGGCAAAAGGAGATTGTTTTCTGCTATGTGGAGAACGTGACGGAACAGGCAGCGGACGGGACAGCCGTACAAGCACCGCTTTCACCCGTGGAGAAATTGGAGAAACAGGACGAGCGCAACAAGGAGATAGCCCTTGAAAAGACGGTTGAAGATACCAAACGGCAAATAATGGAAGCCGACATCACGGGTGGTAAATTCGGTGCGGACGAGGAAAAGATACTCTATTTCTTCATGCTATCCAATTTGCGGGAGGAGCATTTTACAGCCGTAGGCATCACCGAAGAAGGGAAACACTACCTCACGGACGAGGATAAAATGAATATTGTGGCTAATCTCACCGTCAAGATAAAAACTATCATCCGCAGGGACTATCTGATAGCCAATTTCAGAAACGCCTACGGGAAGAATACCGTTGCAAGCCTTTTGCTTGACTTCGCCCGTAAGCACATGCCCGAAGAACTCGCCACTATCGAGAACGAATATAACGAGGTGTACGAGAAACGACACCAGCGCATCGAGGAAAAGAAAGCCGTTCTTTTGGTACAGGAAAAGACAAGGGCAAAAGGGCATGAAATCACCCAAGCCGAAGAACAACAGCAACCCGAAGGGATTGCAGCCTAACCAAACAGGGAGCAAGGGCGGAGCAATCCGCCCGCTACTTTCTTTCGTGAACCGGAGCGGGAAAGAAAGATAGCAAAGAAACCGAATTGTAAACCATTTAATTTTTAAACTTATGCGAACCGTACAAAAGACCTATACACTGTTTAACATTGCGGAACTGGAGGGCGAAGCCGTGGAGAAAGCCTACACGGATTGGCTTGCCAAAGGGCAGGAATACCCGTATGCAGCTTTCAACAGCAACACGCTCGAAGCCTTCTGCAACCTCTTCCGTGTCGCCTGCACGTACTATCGTTACGACAGTCAGACCTACTGTTACCGTTTCCACACCAAATACGAGGAAAGCACGGAAGAACTTTCGGGCATCCGCTTGCGGACATTCATCTATAATAATTTCCATTACGGGCTGTACTCGGCGGTGGAGCAGTTGCAGGGGCAGATAGCCAGTGCCAAAATCCCGCTTTCCCGCATGATTTCCCCGGCTCTCTACTGGGTAATGACGGCGGATGATTTCACGCTCGACATCAACAACCCGGAAGAACCGAAAGTGCTGGTTGTCGGCAACAATCCCGACAGGCAGGGCATTTACGGTGCGGCTCTCGGTCTGTACAACTCCCGTATCGTGAAGTTAATCAACAAGAAGAAACGGCTCAAATCCGCCGTAATCATAGACGAGTTACCCACGATTTACATGCGTGGACTGGATAATTTAATTGCCACCGCCCGAAGCAACAAGGTTGCCGTCATGCTCGGCTTTCAGGATTTCAGCCAGTTAAAAAGGGACTACGGAGACAAGGAGAGTGCCGTGATCTGCAATACCGTCGGGAATGTCTTTGCAGGTCAGGTGGTTGCCGAAACCGCCAAAACCTTGTCGGAGCGTTTCGGCAAGGTCTTGCAGAAACGGCAGAACATGACAATCAACCGGAACGAAACTTCCGTTTCCATCAATACCCAGATGGATAGCCTTATCCCGGCTTCAAAAATCAGCAACTTGACACAGGGAATGTTTGTCGGGGCGGTAGCGGACAATTTCGACGAGCGCATCGAGCAGAAGATTTTCCATGCCGAGATTGTTGTGGATAACGAGCAGGTTAAGCGGGAAACCGCTCGTTACGTGAAGATACCGCAGATTATCGACTTCACCGACAAGGACGGCAACGACACCATGCAGCAGCAGATTGAACAGAACCGCCATACCTTTGCACCGTAAAAAGCCAATTGATAGAGAGACGGCAACCACTATCATAAAAAATAGAGGTCGAAGTAAGGAACAAAAATAAAATATAGATATAAAGAAAGTAATACCCCCATGCTGTAAGCATGCAATAAAGCAATAAACAAACAACACTATAGATAAACAATGCAATAACAATATAAATATATAAGTATATAGCTATATAACACAATAACAATATATATAAATAGATATAGTCAAGCAAGATACCCACATCAAATACTCCGTTCTTTCCACCCTGCACTTGTACCGTGGAAAGAAGACCACTTTCCCTTGCTGCTCTAAGGTGATGCATGCATCGCATTAGTGCAGTTCCCCTGTCTTCTCTGGAAGAATCACCAACGTTGTTCCTGGAAGAGAAAGGCAGGGAAAGGGCTTAAACGGCGAAGGTATAGATATAAAGAAAAAACCTACCATATAGCAGCTATGTGGTATAAAAGACAAAGCAATCTAGCAAAATAGCCACTATTTGCGCCAAACAAAACCATCGTAGATACCTCTTGCCCCGGTGAAGCTGAATGGTTCAACCGGATGGCTGCGACCGATGAGGGAGCAGCCCAGGGATTTAACAAAAGAGGCAGCAACAGACTTGCCACCTCTGATAATCATTTACATTTACGTTTATGTCTCTTAAATTTAACGTAGTGGGGATTCAAAACCTTTATGTTATATGAATTTGAATTATCATATTTATTACGGCAATAAGAAAGTATTTTTTTCAATTCCTCGTGGCATTCTTCACGCTGCAAGGCTGAATAATTATAGTAATACGTAGAATCCTTATCCGCATAATCAACAAACATTCCTGCACTATCATTGCAACCGAAACAAGTTATATTATAGATAGGCTCTGTTGTTCTCATAAAAACCATATCACCAATTATAAGATATTTACTTGCTCTTTTTTTAATATTGGCTTTAGAAGTAGCATCACCTATCTCACCAGTCCAACGGCAAGCATTGTAATAATCATGCCCCCAAATTGCTTGTTGCCAATTCATTGTGTTAACAGTCTTGTTTTGTTCCAAAGGGTCAACATCAATTCTTTTCATGTCACGCCATTGAACATTGCGATAAAGTTTTCCTCTAAACACTCTGACTTCGCAATCTTCACAATTATAGCTTTTTACCACCATAACAAGAGGTGCGTCTTCCTTGCTACATTCCCTGATATTTACTGATGTATCATAATCCTCCATATCCTTCTCATAATATGGAGAATATTTAGTCAGAATTGATACCATCTTTTGTCGATAGCATTTTTCAAATTTCTTTGAATCATAAAAAACATTTGCACTAAAAACACGCTCCCACACAGGCTCCTTTATTCTTGTTATAGCGTTGATACACTTAAAACGCATATCCTCCTCAGCCTCTGTGACACTCTTTCCGGCTTCCAGACGCCCCAAAATATCATCATAATATCTGCATATCCAATCGCAGTCACCAACCTCTGATTTCCACTGCTTTACAGACTCTATCAATCTTAGCTGTTTTGCTCTTGAATCCTCAACACCCTCAAGCCGACACAGCTCCGGTATGCTGCTGACATCACAATCAATTTTTTTAATATCGCTGTTGACCTGAATCCAATTAATTCTTATCTTCCCATCGTGGCCTGCTTGTGTATTATTCTCTATGAACCTTGCCTGATCAATTAGTTTCCGGCGTCCACCAACAAATTCCATCATTTCTGTTATTTTGTTCAAATGTTTTTCTCCGGTTAGTTTTCCTGACCGGTATCCTTCGGTGTCTGTTTTTTTAATAATATAGCCTGCAAGCGTGTGCTTAATTGGAGTTTTTCCCATAGCATAATACCCCTGTAAAACAATTAATACGTCCTATCACTTTTCTTCAAACAGCTCGATTTCCTCGCCAAGCGGTCCTTTGCAGAATGCTATGCGCGCCGGAAATGCCGGTGTTGATGCGATTTTTATATCCTTCGGCTCAATAAATACCTCGTATCCTGCTGCTTTTACAGACTCTACACACGCATCCACATCATCTGTTGCGAATGCGAAATGACGAATCACACCTTTGCCCGGTGCATCATCTCCATCGTTAAAAATCTCAACAATTCCGTTTCCGGTATCAAGCATGATTCCTGCCTGCCATTCCCTTGCGACCGGGATTTCCAGAATGTTTTTGTAGAAATCTATCGTCTTTTCATATTCCTTAAATCATATTATATCTATAAAATTTTCTATTGTCCATATATACAGACGATTATGATTGCGACCCATTTTCAATTTTCACTTTTGTTTGAAATTGGGTAACTATTCTGCGCTGCTGATTCTAATACGCTTGCGGCTCGCAGCTATGAAGGCACTGAACAATTACAAAATTTGTTGAAGGTACTGAACAGTCACGAAATTTGTTGAAGGTACTGAACAGTTACGAAATTTGTTTGCAAATTTGTGCTCTTCATTATACTATATACTATATACTCATAGTATCAGAAAATAAGTACAATCTACAGGAGGATTATCATGATAATAAAAAATGGTATTGTAGCAGATCCGGCATCAGGTCTCTACGAACATATGGATATACTTGTAAAAGATGGAAAAATAGTAAAAATTGCACCTGACATCTCATATGAGTCAGACGCTGCTACAACTGAAAAAGAAGAAATAATAGATGCGTCCGGAATGATTGTCGGACCTGGACTTATCGACACTCATGTGCATTTCCGTGATCCGGGCTTCACATACAAGGAGGATATCCACACCGGTTCCCTGGCTGCCGCAAAGGGTGGCTTCACAACTGTTGTATGCATGGCAAACACAAAGCCTACAGTGGATAATGTGGATACTCTAAAGGACAACCTCACACGTGGAAAGCAGGAAAAAATCCGTATGTATCAGGCCGCTGCAATATCGCACTCCCTCAAAGGACAGGATGAGGTTGACATGGCAGCTTTAAAGGAAGCCGGAGCATGTGGCTTTACCGATGACGGCATCCCGCTTACAAATGCTGCTTTCTGCTACAGAGCCATGCAAAATGCTGCAAAGCTGGATATGCCGATAAGTCTCCATGAGGAGGACCCTGCATTTATCAAAAACAACGGCATCAACCACGGAAAAGTATCTGACGCTCTCGGTATCTACGGCTCACCATCCATCGCTGAGGAGACTCTCGTTGCAAGAGACTGTCTGCTTGCGCTGCGCAGTGGTGCTGATGTTGTAATACAGCACATCAGCTCCGGTGTATCTGTTGATATAGTCCGCACCTACAAAAAGCTTGGTGCAAGGCTACATGCCGAGGCCACCCCTCATCACTTCACACTGACTGAGGATGCTGTCCTAGAGCACGGCACACTTGCCAAAATGAATCCTCCTCTGCGCACTGAAGCAGACCGTCAAAAGATTATAGATGGACTTATCGATGGCACAATAGACCTTATCGCAACAGATCATGCGCCTCACAGCGCCGAGGAAAAATCAAAGCCTGTAACCGAAGCACCAAGCGGTATCATCGGTCTTGAGACATCTCTTGCTCTTGGTATCACAAGCCTTGTCAAACCGGGCCATCTGAGCATGCTTGAGCTTTTGGAAAAGATGACTATCAACCCTGCCAGACTGTACCACATGCCTTACGGTACTATCTCAGAGGGTGCTGCTGCAGATTTTGTCATCTTTGATCCTGACGAAAAATGGGTACCATGCGAATATGCATCAAAATCATCAAACACACCTTTTACCGGCATGGAACTGACCGGTAAGGTTAAGTACACCGTATGCGGTGGAAATGTGATTTATTCGGATAAATAAATTGTGTATGCACTATTAAAAAAGCAGATTGTGAACGCATGTGTTCACAATCTGCTTTTTTCTACTTCTCCACCAATTCCAGGCAATCTCCATAGTGCCTCTGCAGAGACTTTAAGTCCATAATCATCACATAAAATACTCTGCCATTGTGCACTGAATCCACTATCCTGCCATGATCGAGCACTGAAATATATGTGCCGTCTGCTTTTCGCATATGAAAGAAAATATAATCATTTGAGTGTCCTCCGTTAATCTGCGACCATATGCTTTTTTCACAGCTTTCCTGTTCATCCGGGCGTATCAGATTGCAGAAGCTCTTACCTGTATATGCAAGCAGCTCGTCCATATTTTTACAGCCTGTAAGCCGAAGCAGCTCGCTGTTTGCAAGCAGAATCTCATCATTTTCTTTATCTGCTCTGTAAACAATGAAAGCTCCAGGCAAATTATTAATAATATCCTTCACGGCAAATCCAAGCTTCGCACGGCTCTTTATATGCTTACCCTCACGATATGCCATGCAGCCGTTCTTCCCACGCATTTTCACCTCATAAAGTGCCATATCCGCACAACGCATAAGCTTTGAACGGTTGTCAGCCAAAACAGGATACTCCGCAAAGCCCAGTGAAATGGTAAATGTATGCGCTTCACCTTTACAATAAAAATTCCTGGTTTCTTCTGTAAACTTCTTAAGGAAAGGCTTAACCTCCACAATCGTGCAATCCGGCATGAAAATGCTAAACTCATCGCCTCCGTTTCTACCGAGTATAACATCCTTTGAAAAATATTGCTTCATGCTCTCTGCAAGCTTCTTAAGTGCACCATCACCTGCCGCATGTCCATACATATCGTTGACCAGCTTGAAATCGTCAATATCAAGCATTGCCACAACACAATGCTTTTGCGGATTCTGTCTCATATATTGCTCAACCTGCTCATCAAAGCCGTGCCTGTTGTAAATACCGGTCAGTGCATCAGTCACAGCAAGTCTCTTGAAATTCTTCCTGTTTTCATTGATGAAAATCAATGCTGCTGTAAGCCCTGTCAAAAGCAGGACTATAATTACACCTCCGATGAACAGATATAGCAGATATCTGTTATTGTAAAAACCACTCTTTGGGAAAATCTCAAGCCTCCACTTGTCTCCATACACGTCGAAGTCATATATCACCGGATCGTTCAACTCCTTCTTTGAACCGTAAACCCACTCATACGTATCATCCTTCGGCGAAGCACACTTCTGCAGACTGTACTTATATCCAAAATTGGAAAGAGCTTCTACAGAATCAGAAAAAATTTCCGGAACCTTCAGTATAACAATTGTGAAGCCCCAAAAGCTCTTCTGACCATTTTCATCCTCCAAATAAACCGGATTGCGCACTGCTATACCATATCCGCCCTGCTTCAGCTCCAATGGTCCCTGCATAATTACAGTGTCATTATCCCTCGCATAGCGCGAAATCTCTCCCCTGTCACTATCATTTATCAGATCAATCTTACCAGATTCATTCCCCTCCTCCGGATATATTTCAGTCACAACTCCATTCGGTGCTATCTGTATACTCTGAATCGAATCGTCCATCATATTTGCTGCAACATCATAAAACCCATTTATATTTCCATCACCACTTATGACAACCTGCTTTAAGGTATCGGTAACTCCTATTCCCTCCATAAGCTCGCCATTTATACGCTCCGCATATGTCATCGCATTGAGCTTTGCATTTGTCCTGTTCTGCTGTTCCTGACTCTTTCCAACTATATATATCAAGCCGATTAACGCACACATACTCAATATAAATACCACTGCCGGAACAATGAATCTCTTTTTTAGCTTTTTCATTTGTATCACTTTCTAAAATCAATGTCTATCTGTTCTATATGATTTTAATATTATAGCTTTACGATAAGAAAATGTCTATAAATTTACATAAATTTCCAACACTTGAAACTTATAAGCAAAACGAAAAGAAGCCTCACTCATTATTAAATGAAGCCTCTACTTTTATCATAAGTTATATTTGTTTATCCGGCAGCAAAAGTAATCTATCTATTACCGGATGAATAATTGCGGTTTCTGTAATCTGATTAATTGCACAAAGTTTCTTCCCTG
>ENA-UEQJ01001555-UEQJ01001555.1-human-gut-metagenome-genome-assembly--contig:-NODE-1555-length-18213-cov-3.536337_pt1 | contig 18213 bp, 10 predicted proteins | sample MGYA00242937_ERZ507938 | MGnify/ENA primary metagenome ERZ507938 (study PRJEB26167, sample SAMN06115437) | human gut metagenome | host: Homo sapiens | place: China:Gansu | collected 2015-07-03...
GGCGCATGCGCGCACAGAGGTAGCAGGGATTGTGTTCGCTGCTATTGGCCACGTCGAATACATCCGTCTCGAAAATCGTGATCGGCACATTCAGCAGCGCAGCGTTCTGCTCGATCTTGCGGCGGATATTTGCCATATTGACGCGCAGAATCTGGTTATCGCTGCGGGCGCTGGGGCCCCAGAGCTCCTTGATGAGATAATCATATGTCAGGACCTTGCCCGCGTGCAGGCCGAGCAGCGCAACCAGCTTATATTCGTTCTGCGTGAGATTGGCGTCGCGTCCCGCGATATAAACGCGGTGCTTATCGTAGTCGATGGTCAGCTCTCCGGCGGTGAACACGCCGGAATTGGCGACGGCGGCTGCGCCTTCCGGCGTCCGGGTGTGGCGGACGGCGGCGCGGATGCGCGCAAGCAGCTCCTCCGTGCCGAAGGGCTTGGTCAGATAATCGTCCGCGCCTGCGTCGAGGGCTTCGACCTTGTCGCGCTCGTGGCTGCGGGCGGAGACGACCAGAATGGGGACCTTCGACCATTTCCGGACGTTTCTCAGGATCGTCATGCCGTCCATATCCGGCAGGCCGAGGTCGAGAATGATGATATCCGGACAGTGCGATGCGATCATGGTATTCGCCATCGCACCCGTGCCGGCCATAAGCACGTCGTAGCCGTTTGCCGTCAGGATCGCCTGCATAAAGCTGCGGATGGTCCGCTCGTCCTCGACCAGAAGAACCTTATCTCTGATGTTCATGGCTGTTTTCCTCCAATGGCAATGAAAATTGCAGCAGAGCGCCGCCTTTTTTCCGGTTTTCCGCACGCATCGTACCGCCGTGCGCCTGCACGATGGACATACATACAGACAGGCCGATGCCCATATTGCGCCGCTGGTCGGAGATCTCCTCCTGATCGCGGGTGAGATAGCCCTCGAACAGGTGCGGCAGAAGCTCCTTCTCGATGCCGCAGCCGTTGTCCGCGACCTCGAAAACAGCAAGGCCGTCGGCGCTCGACAAGCGCAGCTCGATCCTTGTGGTCGTTTTGCCATGCTGGACGGCATTTTCCATCAGATTGATCAGCACCTGCTCAATGAGAATGATATCCATCGGGATCATAAGCAGCGTATCGGGCGCGGTGATGCTGACCTCGACCGCGGGATAGTGCCGCTTGAATTTCATGGAGGCTGCGCCGAGAACCTCTTCTCCCGCCTCCAGCTCCTTTTTGATATTCGAAGCGCCGGACATACGCGTGACGGACAGCAGATTTTCCACCACGCCGATGAGCCAGTTGGATTCGTCGCGCATATTTTCCAGCAGATCTCTGCTGGTTTCCGGTGAGATCTGACTGCCGTTTTCCAGAATCGCGTCGATGCCGCCGACGATGGCGGTCAGGGGCGTACGGATATCGTGAGAGACGGCCCGCAGGAGATTGCCGCGCATTTTTTCTCTTTCCGCTTCCGCACGGAGCTTTTCCTGCTGCTTGATCTGGGTGGTCAGCGTGCCGACCACGACGGAGACGGCCAGCATGACAAGGAAGGTCAGCGGATAGCCGGAAATGGTAAAATTGAGCTGCATATAGGGGTATGTAAAGATCCAGTTCACGCCGACGACGCCGATCACCGAAGCAAGCAGGCCAAACAGGTACCCGTCGGTGAAACGCGAGACGAGCACGACCGCGCATTCGAAGATCAGCGCGACATACACGTCGGACGAGTCGATCATCCGCAGCAGCGCGCACAGCAGCGCCGCCGCTGCCAGAATGCCGACGCACACGGCACAGTCGCGCCAGGAAAACAGGAATATCTGCCGCAGCCGCCCGCGTAAGGTCTGATCCTTTGTATATCGTGTCATATCCATCGATCCTCACCCAGTATATAATAGCATAAAAGAAAACAGCCGGTATGTTAAGGATCTGTTAAGAAGCAGAAAACGTATGCACCAGCGGCTTCCCCGGTGGAGAGGCCGCTGGGTGCTGCGCTAAAATCAGTCAGATCACATATTCATCCGCTGCGTCGGCGGTGGCCAGGGTGGAAAGGGGGATGGCGTCGAGACAGGCGGCGATTTGTTTGTCGAGCCGGTTCCAGACGGCGGACAGGCCGGAGGATACCTCGCAGCGCGTCAGCTGTACGTTCGTGCCGAGGCAGGACAGGGAGCCGTCCGCCGCGCGGATGATCTCGCCGATGGAATAGTCGGACGGTTCGCGCGTCAGGCGGTAGCCGCCGCCCTTGCCGTGCGTTCCCTCGACCAGTCCGTGCTCTGCCAGCGTGCGCAGGATGCGCTCAAGATACTTCTGCGACAGCTCCTGCCGCTCGGCGATCTGCCGCACGGGGACAAAGCCGCCGCGATGCTCCGCCAGATCCAGCAGGATCAGAACCGCGTAGCGGCCCATGGATGAGATCAGCATACGGATTCCTCCCTTGCGATGATGCCGCCGCCAAGGACGGTATCGCCATCATAGAGCACGGCGGACTGGCCGGGCGTGATGGCGCGCAGCGGCTCGTCGAAGACGAGGCGGACGCCTGCCTCCCCTGCCGGATAGACCGTGCAGGGCTGCTCCGGCTGGCGGTAGCGCGTTTTTGCGCTGCACCGGAACGGAAGCGCGGGCGCTTCGCCGGAGATCCAGTGCATACCGGGCACGAGGCATTCTCTTGTAAACAGCGCCTCGTTCGGGCCGACGACGACGGCATTCCGCTCCGGCAGGATCTTCACGACATAAATTTTGCCGTCCGACGGCATCCGCAGGCCCCGGCGCTGACCGACGGTATAGTGGATAATGCCGCGGTGGATGCCGACGACATTGCCGTTCAGGTCGAGGAACGGGCCGGGTTCGGGCGTTTTGCCGGTGCGGTTCTCGATGACCTTCGCGTAATCGCCGTCCGGGACAAAGCAGATGTCCTGACTGTCGTGCTTGCGGGCGTTGATCAGGCCGGCTTCGGCGGCAACTTCACGCGCTGCGGTCTTGCGCAGGCTGCGAGGCGGGAACTTGACCCGCGCAAGCGTCTCCTGTGTCAGATCGTAGAGCACGTAGCTCTGGTCCTTCGTCTCGTCGAGGGCCTTTTTGAGGACGTACTTCTCCCCTTCCCGCTCGATGCGGGCATAGTGCCCGGTGGCGATATAGCGGCAGCCCATGATATCGGCGCGCTCAAACAGCTTGTCGAATTTCAGATAGCGGTTGCAGTCGATGCAGGGGTTCGGCGTAATGCCGTGCTCATAGGCATCCACAAAGCGGTCGATAACGCACTCGGCGAATTTGTCCTTGAGGTTGAAGACATAATACGGCATACCGAGGCGGTAGGCCACGCTGCGTGCGTCCTCGACATCGTCGAGCGAGCAGCAGGTGTTGGCCTTCGGAATGCCCGCGTCTTCATTATCATAGAGCTTCATCGTGCAGCCGATGCAGGAGAAGCCTGCGTCCGTCAGCAGCTTGGCCGCGACGGAGGAATCCACGCCGCCGGACATGGCGACCAGTACCTTTTCAGTTTCCATTGGCAGCCGGGGACGCCTGCATGGCGGTGATCGTGCGCTCCATCAGCTCGTCAAGGCTCCAGCCGAGCATATCCGCACCGCGCTCAATGACCTCGCGTGAGCAGCCTGCGGCGAACTTTTTATCCTTGAACTTCTTTTTGAGCGACTTGAGCTGAAGGTCCTGCACGCTTTTTGTCGGCAGCATCCGCACGACTGCGCCGATAAGACCGGTCAGCTCGTCCGTGGCGTAGAGCACCTTTTCCATCTGGTGCTCCGGCTGCACGTCGACGGTGAGCAGATAGCCGTGGCTGACGACCGCATGGACAAGGCGCTCGTCCACGCCGCGTTCGCGCAGGATCTGCGCCTCCTTCGTGCAGTGCTGGTCGGGATACTGCTCAAAATCCAGATCGTGCAGGATACCGACGGTCTGCCAGAAGTCCGCCTCATCGGCATAGCCAAGCTGGACGGCAAAATACCGCATCACATCGCCCACGATACGCGCGTGCAGGCGGTGGAATTCACCCTCATTATATTCGCACAGCAGGTCCCATGCCTGCTCTCTGGTCGGAATCATAGTTCTGCCTCCTGATCGTCCAGTTTCATTTGATGATTATAGCACAGATCGGTGTCTGTGTACAGGGAAAGTGTCTGGTGTGTGCTGTAAAACGCGAAAATCCTCACCTTGCCGTGCGGCAGGGTGAGGATTGGGGTGCAGGCTTTCAGGGCGTAACGTCTGACATATCGTAGAGGGTGGGTTTTCCGTCGCAGGCGCGCTGGAGAGCGGTGAGGGCGTAGAACGCCTGCGTGGTAGCAAGCAGGTTGCCTCCGTCCTCCGGCGTATGGGCGAAGCTGCCGTCGTCCTGCGCGAAGCGCAGGAGCACGTCCTCCAGCGTCTGCCCGTTCTTCACAAAACGCGCGTCATCCAGCGAGAGGCCAAGCTCCGTCAGTGCTGTGAGCACCTGACTGACCGACTCGCTGCTCTCTGTGCCCCAGGAGGAAAACGCGCCGTTTTCCTCCTGCATCTGCGACAGACAGGAAAGCCCGGCTTCTACTGCCGCGGACACGTCCGCGCGGCTGCGGTAGCGGGCAAGCGCCTGCAGGGCCATGGCGGTCAGGTCGGGATCTGACGCGCCACCGCCGAGACTCCAGCCGCCGTCGGCATTCTGCCGGGTCAGAATTGCGTCGACATAGCCGTCGCGCGTCGCCTGCACGGCGGCTGCGGAATTCTGCGGGAGCTCATAGCCGCCGCAGTCCAGCGCCAGCAGCGCGAACGCCGCGCCGTTGACGCCCTGTGCCGTCGTCTTTTCGAGGTCTGCCAGCGGCAGGAGCAGATCATAGCCGCCGACGTTTTGCGGGTCGCGCCCGATCGCCGTGAGGGCAAGGATCAGGCGGGAATACTCGGTATACCGGTTCTCGTCGAGGGTTCCGTCTGCCGCCTGCACGGCGGCTTCGACCGCCGTATAATACCGGTCAAAATATCCGTCCGACAGATCTGCCCCGGCACGCGCCAGACCAAACACGATCCAGTCGCCGTCCAGCGAACCGAAGCCCGGCTCCGGCACCGCTGATTTCAGGTACTTTGCCGTCCGTTCCAGCGGCGTCTGCGTGCCGCCACAGGCGGACAGGAGCAGGCACAGCGCCAGAAGCAGCGCAACCGCTCGTATTCTTTTCATGCTGTTACCTCTTTACCGTCATGGCCCGGCAGACCGGCTGGTTATCCTGATCCAGCAGGAACAGGCGGATCCGCGCGCCGCTTTCAACTGCCGCAAGCGTCTGTGCCTGCGTCAGCAGCTTTACCTGCACCATGCGTCCATTCTGATCATAATAGGCCACGGCCAGCTTCTGGCCATTTTCAAATTCGCCGCTGATCGTAAGCGAGCCGGTTTTGATATCATAGGCCCAGGTCAGCATGCCGATCCGGCCGTTTTCCACCGTTCCGGGTTCGACCGTCAGCCTGACGGACGCGGTCGGCGTCTGCGTTTTGACGTTTGTGAGACGGCCGGACTCCTCGCTGTCCTGATCGTGGTACCGGACATAGGGGAAGCGGATGTCGATTGCCGCATCCTCCTCCGTAAGCGGATCCTCCGACCACTGGACATACTTTGTCACGTCCCGCCGCAGGCCGTTCGCATAGACGAGATCGACCTGCATACCGGCAGGGTCGAAGACCTCACCGGCCCGATACTGCGTTTTATCCGGCTGACGGGTAATTTCCAGCGTGACCGACGGCCCGAAGGCCATGAGCTTCGCGCTGTCGTTCTTGAAATACATCACGCCATAGGAATCCACGACCGGCGAGCAGATTGCATACTGCGCGTCCTTTCCGCTGGGCGTAAAGAGGACATAGGGCGTATCCACGCCGGATTCCTCCGTGACATAGTCTGCACGCGTCTGCCCTGCCTTGTCCCGCAGGACGCGGAGCTTGCCGGGCGTATAATTGTCGACGAAATAGACATAGACATAGCCGGTCGTCTTTTCATAGGCCGTCGTGAGAATGCCGGAGGTCTGCGGATAGCCCTGCGTCTGGACGCGGTAGGCGATCGTGTGCGACGCAAGATCCACAACTGTAAGACTGTGGCCGCCGTACTCGCTGAACTGCGCCGTACCTCTGACGCCGATGTAGGCACGGCCATTGTACACCACCGGCGTTGAGGTGCTCATGGCCTGCGCGGTGCTCGTGCCGTTTTCCAGCTTCAGCGTCCACTTGCTGCCTGTCCGCAGCTGCCAGCCGTCGGACGTTTTCCCGGTTTTTACGCTGCAGAACCAGCCGCCCTTCGTGGTAAAACAGAAGGCATCGGTCGCTTTATCATAGCAGATCGTGCTGCGCACGTCACCGCAGAGGCCGTCCCATTTGTCGAGCAGTCGTCCGGTCTTCGCGTCGAGCATCAGAAGACTCCCGGTCATGGACTTGCTTCCGTCCGCGCCGTCGTCCGTGCCGACCAGAACATAGTCCTCGCAGGCATACGCGCCTGCCCAGTAATAGCCGCCTGGCGTCGTCCAATACCAGCAGGCGGTCTTTTCTTCATCCGTGCGCGCCGGGTCCTCGTCCGTGATGGACAGGCAGACAAAGTTTGCGGGAGATTCCTCGCTGCGCCAGAAGCCGGTGTAGAGATAGTCGCCGCAGACGGTGATCGGGCTGTTCGGCTGGCCCTCGAGCGGGTCATGGTAGATCCAGAGCGATTGCAGCGTTTCGGCGTTGAACGCCTGGATCGTACCGTCGGAAAGTCCGACGAACACCATGCCATTGGCATAGGCCGGAGGCGTGATGGAAAAGCTCGACGCGCGATCCATTTTGGCCTTCGTCAGGATCTCGCCGGAAACCGGGTCGACGCGGCAGATCATATCCCCCGCGCAGACGATCAGAACGCCGTCCACCAGCAGCGGGCAGCCGGTCGAGCCGCTGTCTATGCCGCTGCCGATCGCATTCGACCAGTAAAGCGTGGACGCGTCGGCATCCACCGGCATCTGGATAGATACGACGGCGTTGTTGCTGCCTGCGGTGCCGCCGGGCGTGCCATTGGCGTCATAGCTCGTTCCGCGGAAATCGGCCCATTCGGCGGGAAGCTGCCGCAGCGTTTCGTTCTTCTGCGCAGCGCTGAGGGTCATTGCGGCGCGGGCCGCGCCGCCCGTAACGACAACAGCGTCCTCGTCGATTTTCAGAACGAGCGCACCGGATGCGCTGTGCGACGGTTCGATGGTCCCGCTCCGGCCCGCATAGCCGGGGCAGGTCAGCAGGTACTGATAGGTATAGCCGTCAAACAGCTCATATGCGCCGTCTGCATCCGGCCAGACGCGTGTTTTGGAGAGCGTATCGCAGACAAACATCAGCGCGTCCGTGGGCGTCAGCTGCGGCGTGAAGAGGACCGGCTGCGCCTTTTGCACCTGGAGCCGGTACTCCGAAGCCGTTTCTTCGCCCGCAAAGTCATTTGTCAGCGCCAGCGTGATAGTCTCCGGCTCCGCCGTGCCGTTCAGCTGTACATCGGCAGGCGCACCGGGCGTCAGCTCCTGTCCGTCCATCCAGACGCGATAGCCGGTGCTGCCGTTATCGCGGTAGCAGGCGGCATCCGCAGGATAGACCTCTGCGCAGACGGAAAGCGTCTGTGCAGCCGCGGGCACGGTGACGGTATAGTCCCACACCGCAGCAGAATAGCCCGTGCCGCCGCCGTACGTGAGCGTCTGCGCCTGCCCGGCGCAGGCAAGTGAAAGATCGCGCAGCGAGAGCGTGCGCCGGAGCGTGACGATATACTCCTGATAGTAGGTGACGCTCCCGGCGGTGCGCTGGCAGCGGATCGTGAGCGTATTGCCGCGTCCGTTCTGGTTCAGAAGCAGGTTCCGCAGGAACACAGGCGTTCCGAGCTGGGCGGAGGTGATCTGCGTCTCAAGCAGCTGGTCGTCCTGCGCGGTGTTGGTGATGGTGCGGTACTGCGCGAGGAAGGCAGTGCTGCCCGTCTGGATATCGCCGTTGATGCAGAGATAGACTGCGGCGGGCGTATCGGCCACAGCCGCCGTATAGGCATGGCTGGCCGGGTCAAAGGTCTGGTCGAGCGGAATATTGCCCTTGCTGGACGTCAGGTTGTCCTTGCTCAGAGCCAGCTCTGTCAGCCAGTCGCCGGTCTGCACAGTGACCTTTGACAGCGGGCCGTCCTTGGCCGTAAAGCTGCCCGTTGCATGATAATACGTATCCTTTGTCGCCGTGTAGGTATACTGCATACCGGGAACCAGCGTGAACCGGTACTGATTTGCAGCCGCGACATAGACGCCCTTGAAGATCTGTCCGCTTGCATCGCAGACCGCCAGGTCAACATCTGCGGATTCGACCGGAATGCGAACGGTACAGCTGTTTGTTTTTTTCAGAACCAACGTATACTGTGTCGCTTCGCCTCCGGCCCGCACCTCGATGGATACGCTTTTCTCCGTTTCATCGATGGAAAGCGTGCAGCCGCCCGTCTGCGTGATGTCTTCACCGTCGGCAAAGAGCGTATAGCCCTCTGCCGTGGGTGTCAGGGCCAGCGTGACCTGTTCGCTGAGCACCTGCCAGGTATATGTCCGCGTGCTCTCGTCAAACGACTCCAGCGCGGCGGGCGCGCCGGATTCCTCCGTCACGCGCAGCTGCTTCAGCGTCGGGGCACGGCGGATGGTAAGCGTATAGTCCTGATACTGCGTCATGCCCTGCGCGTCCTGCGTGCCGGCGCGGTACACGACGGTATTGCCCTGCATACCGACGGCAAGCACGCCGTCCACGCCGCTGGTTCTGGATTTCAGCGCCTGTTCGGCCTGCTGCGGCTCCGTGCCGCCCGCCGGGGTATAGATTGCGGTCAGCTTCAGCTTGCTTGCATCCGGAAACACACTCGTGTCATACGGCCAGAACGCGTAGAGCGTTCCGGTAAAGCTGTCGTCCAGAACGGCGGTCAATTCACGCGCCGTCTTCTTCTCCACGGGAAGCTTGCTGCCGTCAAACTCCGTTTTGGACGCGGATGAAAGCATGAAGCCGTCCGCTTTGAGCCAGTCGGTCCTGTCAAGCACGGCAGTCACGGAGGTCTGCTCCGGCACTGTGACGCTGCCCGTCACGCCGCCGGACTGCGCCTGCATGGTAAAGGTATAGCTTCCGGCGGGCAGCGAGAGCATTCCGCTGCCGTTCTCGTCCTGATAGACGCGGCCATACTGGTTCTCGGCGTACAGCGTATCGCCGGACTGCCAGACGCTGTTCCGGTCCGAGAAGGTAACGTTATATTTTGGGCCGTCCAGCGTCTGCTTGTACTGCTCGACCGCGTTGTGAAGCGCCGTGTACAAGCTGAGCGCCGCATTATCGTCCGCAGTGACGTATCCGGCGCAGGCGGCGTTATACGCCGCCTGCGCGGCCAGCTGCACATCCGGCTCCTCCAGCCGGTAATCGGCCATAGCAGCGATCAGGCTCTGCATGGCATCCGACGGCTGCGCCGTCAGCCTGTCTGTGAAGCAGAGATACCGGATCCCGGCCTGCGCGGCGTTTCGCGTCAGGTCGTGGCTCCCGGTTTCATCACTGCGGATGAAATTGCCCGTTTTGCCATCGATCTGCGTCACGCTGTTCTCGTCCGGCCCAAAGCTGTGGCCGCTGGCGTTCAGCGCTTCGTAAAGCGTCTGATCTGCCGTGTAGCTGATGCGCTCCGGCGCGATCAGAAGCGTGCCGTTCCAGTCGGCAGCGAGGTAAAACCAGCCGCCCTCCGCTGCCAGTGCCTGCACCGGCAGGCAGCTAAACAGCATGACGGCCGCAAGCAGCAGCCCGAGCAACCGAACCTTTTTTTGTTTCATATCTGTCCTCCCCTATCAGTACAGGCAGCGAATCCATTTCAGCCACGCGCGGCGCGGCAGCGGTACATTCTTTTGCAGGCGGTCTACCGTCTGTTTCCAAACCCGGAGGGCGCGCTTCGCCTGTTCGCGCGTCATAGTGTGACTGCTGAAACGGGCCTCGCCGTTCAGCGCAGCAAGGTCACGAACCGCTCCGGCGTATTCCGCATCCGACTCCCGGAGCGATTCGCCGAACGCAAAGACCGAGCCGCCGTCGTAGCCAAGCCCCATCGCGGGCCATAGCGCTGCAAGCGCCCCCGTCACCCAGGCAACAGATTGTGCGGGTGCAGTGCGCTCAAACCGGTAGCGCCATCTGCGGCGGATGAGCGCATAGCGCAGCGCGGCGGCTGCCAGCAGGAAAAGCAGAAGTCCAACTGCCAGCACGATCCAGAGCCAGAGCCGCGCTTTGACTGCGGGGGCGCTCTGCGCGCCGTCATCCGGCTGCTCCTGCGGCGTATCCTCTGTTTCGTCCGCTTCGTCCTCTATCGTTTCCGCCTGCGCGATGGAACCGTCGTCCGTGTGTGCGTCGCCGGTCTGACTGGCGGATTCGGACTGATGCGGGGAAAGAATATCCGTCAACTCTCCGTAGCCCGGTGTGAGAGCCAGCGGCATCCAGCCGGTGCCGTCCTGATAGACCTCGGCCCAGCCCTGTGCGTCTGCCGCGGTCAGGGTGATCGCAGAACCGGCCTGCGCACGCGCGGCAGTCTCCTGCGTGAGGACGAAGCCCTCGGCATAGCGCGCGGGGATGCCGTAATAACGAAGCGCCAGCACGGTCAGGGTCGCGGTCTGATACGTCGTGTCCTTTATCGATTCATCCAGCGGCAACGGCGTTCCGGCTTCGCGGAGCGCGTCCAGCTGTTCGAGAAAGCGCGCCGTGCAGAGCTGTGCCTGCTCCGGCGTCAGAGAACCGGCGGAGCCGTATTCCCGGCAGAGTTCATCCAGAATCGGAGCAAGCTGTGCGCGTATCTGCGCAGGCAGCGTCACGTCCTGCTCCTGCACGAACGCACGGTAGCTTCCCTCTGCGCTGAGATAGGCGTCTGCCTTCTCCGGCTGCTCCCGCAGCGCGTCCAATAACTCCGCTGCGGTCTGCTCCGGGGCAAGGGGCATGGTGAAGCGATACTGCCGCGCTCCATGCAGGCCGCTGGCCGGGAGTTGGGTGCTTTCCAGACTGTCTGTGCGCAGTGCGCTTTCCTGCGGGAGCGCGGAGAGCGCGTAGGGCGCGTATACATAGGCGCTGCAAGCGCTGGTATTTTCAATCAGGACTGTCTGCGTCTGCTCCTGCCGGTGCAGACCGCGCGACGCGGCGGCAAGCTGCGTCTGCGGGTAGAAGCCCTCCTTATGCAGCCAGTACAGAAGATCGGTCTGTTCGGCAAGCGTCTGCGCATCAAGCGCCTGCCATGCCGTGCCGGTGAAGGTATCGCCGGTAAAGCCGCGCAGATAGAGCGCCGTCGGCTGCTCCATCGTGACGGTCAGGCATGATGTCTGCTTCGGTGCGGCGGAATAGTTGGAAAACTCCCCTTCCGGCAGCACAGCCTGCCCGGCTCCGTACCGGAGTTCATGCAGCGCCGCGTGAGAGGCCGCGCCCCACTCGGAAAACAATGTGCCGCTTCGCAGGCCCGGTACGGCCAGCAGTGCAGCTGCAAGCACGCCTGCCGCTGCCAGCAGCGCGCCATAATTCAAAAGCATTGGAACGGATTCTTTGCGGTCTGCCGCGCCGCCTGCCAGCAGCAGAGCCGCGCAGAGCGGGCACACCGCCATCCAGACCTGCGCTGAATCCGGCCTGAGCAGCGCCAGAAGCGCCGCAGACAGCACCGTCAGCAGCAGGCCGCAGACGGTCGGCGACCAGCGGACGGCATAGGCACAGAGCGTGCCGAGCAGTGCCGCCGAAATAGCCACAAAAAGTGCCGCGTCCGCTCCCACTCCGGCCAGCGGCAGGAGGATATGTCCCGTGGCCTTCGTCAGCGTCTCGCACGCGGCGCTGCTGACCGTAATGGCTCCCGCGAGGAAGCGCCCGGAAAAGACCGCTGCGCAGATCAGGCAGAGCAGCGGAAGCACAGCGCGGAGCCAGCGGCGCGGGAGTCCAAGCGCCACGCTCTGCCAGACCAGCGCCGCAGCGCCTGCGGCGGCCCAGAGCCAGCCGTAGTTTGTCCAGATCCCGGCGGCTCCCTGTGCCGCAGTCAGAAGTCCGGCGAAAAAGAGCGCGGCACGGATTGCACGCACCGCCAGTGCGGGCATTTTTTTCTCCGTATCGCAGCGGATGAGGGAAAACGCGGCAGTATCCTGTTTTTTCATGCCCGTTCCCCCTTAAATTTCGAGTTCGGAAAGCTGTTCGGCATAGTGCTCTGCGTCGAAGGCGATCGCCTCCGGCGCATCTGCCCCGCAGCTTAATATGGTCAGGCGGCCGAAGCGCCCGAGCTCAGCCGCATCCTCCGGGACACGGCCCGTAATGTACAGAATGTGCGACAGAACGGCCTCGCCGCTGCTCCGGCAGAACAGCGCCGCGCCGCTTTCGCCCTGTGCCGTGCCTGCGGAGAGCAGACGCGGCAGAAGGCCCGTCAATTCATCGACACTGCGCACGGGTTGGCTCACGCACTGCTGCTCCTGCGCATCGTTCCAGCAGACGGTGAACTGCACGCCGGATTCCAGCAGCGACCGGCAGGCTGTGACGACAACGTCGGCCTGCGCGTCGGACTGCTCCGGCGAGGCGGTCTGCGTCCGCTCCCAGAAGACCAGCACGGAGCGGCGCACGGGAAGCGACGGCTCCCGGACGACCAGCTTGTCAAGCTTGCTGGACAGCTTCCAGTGCATCTGCCGCAGGCTGTCGCCGGGCGCGTATTCGCGCAGGGCGTAGACCTCGGCCAGATCGTATCCCGTCCGGTCGGGCGAATAATTCTCGCTGTCGTCCGGACAATTCGCGTCCGGTGAAACATAGACGCTCTGCACGAAGCCCTTTGGCTGCACGGTCATGGCCGCGACCGAAGGCTCACCCAGCCGGATGCCGATGATCCCGAACGGGTCATACAGGCGGCAGCGCTCTGCCGTCAGCTGAATCCTGCCGCAGTGCGCGCTGGAAATGCGGTATTCCGACACGCCGGTTCTTTTGGGCCGGGCCGTCAGCCGGTAGTGCTGTACGGCGGTTTGGCCGGTCAGCAGATTTGTCAGCCGCAGCCGCACACCGAGCAGGCAGACCGGCAGTGCACTTGTGTTTTCCACGCGGATGCGCAGCGTACCCTCTTCGCCCTTTTCCAGATTGACCGGCGCATCCAGCCGCACGCGCAGCTTTTTCGCCGCACGCAGATGCAGCAAAGCGCAGACCAGCGGCGTCAGCACGAGAAGGGCTGTCGCCGCTGCGCTCAGGATGCTGCCGCAGAACGCGTCCAGCCCCAGAACTGTCAGCAGGAGCAGCGCATATCCGATCCGAAGTACGGTCATACGCCCTCCCGGCTCTTCCGGATCACCGGCATTTCCACGTTTTTCAGGATTTCGTCCACGATCTGCTCCGCGCTGCGCTCCATCATGCGGGCCTTTGTGCTCAGCATCAGGCGGTGGTAGCAGACGTCCGGGAAGATCGCCGCGACGTCCTCGGGCATCGCGTAATCCCGGCCCTGCACATAGGCATACGCCTTTGCCATCCGGCAAACGGCCAGCGCGCCGCGCGGGCTGAGGCCCAGCTGCACCAGCGGGTGCACGCGCGTCGCCTCCGCCAGACGCGTGACGTATTCATAAACGCTTGTCTTCATTTCCACAGCTGCCGCACGCTGCTTGAGAGCGTTCAGTTCCTCCGCGCCAACGACGGGGTGGACGCGGTCAAGCGGGTTTTCCGTGTGCCGCTCTTCGAGAATGCTGACCTGGCTTTTGAAATCCGGATAGCCCATGGTCAGCTTGACCAGAAAACGGTCAAGCTGCGAGTTCGGCAGCATCTGCGTACCGGCGGAGCCGGCGGGGTTCTGCGTCGCAAGGACGATAAACGGGTCTGGCAACGGATGCGTTTTGCCGTCGATGCTGACATGGCCCTCCTCCATCGCCTCCAGAAGCGCGGACTGCGTTTTGCTGGAGGTACGGTTGATCTCGTCGGCCAGCAGCAGATTCGTCATAACCGCGCCGGGCTTATAGACCAGCTTTCCGGTGTCCTTATCGTAGACAGAAAAGCCGATGATGTCAGACGGCATGGTATCGGAGGTGAACTGCACGCGGCGCGTTTCCAGTCCCAGCACGCGCGCGAACGTCATGGCCGTCGTTGTTTTTCCGACGCCCGGCACGTCCTCCATCAGGACATGGCCGCCCGCCAGAATCGCCATCAGGATACGCTCCATGACCTCGTTCTTGCCAACGATCACGGTTTCGATCTGGTCTAAAATTTCCTTGATTTTTTCCTGCATCTGTGTTCCTCCTGTTTATTCCTCTGTGCCGTCCTCTGTGCCCGGATCGGGCTCCGGGCCGGGTTCGGGATTTGGATCCGGGTCCGGGTCTGGGCCAGGAGCGACTGGCTCCGGCATACTGCAGAAGCGGCAGAAGCCATTTTCATAGCTGTGCGGATAGTTCTCGTATGTGCCCGGCTGCTCTGTTTTGTCGCCGCAGTACACGCAGCGCTTTACCTCAAGGCTGCACGTGCATTCGGCCAGGACGATCTCATAGCTGTGCGGGTACTCAAACGCGCCGGGCGCGTCGCGCTCAAACGTTTTGCCGCACAGGCTGCACCGGGTCGTCTCATGGCTGCACGTGCACAGGGCTTCAATCGCCTCCAGCGTTCCATTGCAAAGCTCCGTGTGGGTATAGCCGCAGGTGCAGACCCAATCCCGCAGGCCGTCGTCCCATTCGTAGCGGTGCTCGCCGCGCGTGCCCTCGATCTCCGCGTGACAGATCTCGCATTCCTCCCAGTGCTCCTGCTCGTTGTGCTGGATCACGGGCGTATGGTTGAGCTTCTCAGACGGCTCGTGCTTTTCATAGCCGCAGTCCAGGCACCGGGAGAGCTTCTCGCCCGCCTGCTCACAGGTGGCGGTGTCCTCTATAAATTCAAAGCGATGACCTTCTTCGACCTCTTTTTTGCAGCGGGAGCAGATCTTGCGGTGCTGCTCGTCATTCTGCTCGATCTGCTCGATCTGCCAGTCGTGCGCCTCCGGCTCTGTGACGGACTTCTGGCACTTGAGGCAGAATTCGTAGCACATCGTTCCATCCTCTGTCTCGCGGTATTCCGTCTGCGGGTGCTCGCACGCGCGGAGCTTGCCGCAGCTGGTGCAGACGGTCTGCTCTGCGCCGTCCGCACCGGTGACGGTCTGCCACTTGTGCGAGATGTTCATCGAACCGTTGAGCATGGACACGCAGAACGCGTTTTCCTGATCGGCGCTGCTGACGTCGCGCTGATAGGCCAGCGTATAGCGCAGCACCAGCACGTCGCCGTCCTGCAATTCGTAATTGGAGAGGGTCGTGCCCGGATAATATGTACCGCCGCCGACCGTATACAGCCAGCCGGAGCCGTTTGTGAAGTCAAACTCTCCGACGGAGGTGTTATGACAGCCGTTCAGACTGATGCCCGCCAGATAGATGCTGCGCCAGAGCGCGGCATAGGCTGAGTTTTCGCCGAAGACGCCGTCAATGGCGGCAAGGACGGATTCACGGTCCGAGCCGTAGCTGGACCAGCTGCCGCGCAGCGCATTGGAGCGGGCGGCCATATTGGTCCCGTCTCCAAGTCGGGCAATATAAAAGTTATCGTCGTAGCTGCCGGTAAAAGCGGTCTCGGAGCTTGGCCAGCCGAAGGTGTTTGCGGCTGTTCCAAACGGGTCGCCCGCATCATAGCCCCAGACGGCCTTTGCCACGCTGTAGGACGCGGGTTCGCCGGAAAGCACCTCGTAGCTGAGCGGCGCAGTCACGCCGAGGCCCAGCACCGTCATGTCGATGTAGATCGTCGCGTGGCCAATGGGTTCGCCCTTGCGGGAGCGTTCGCCCAGAAGCGTCAGCGTGAGCACGTCCTTGTTGCCGTAGGTGTCCTCGCAGGTGATGACCAGCGTATGCTCGTTTTCGTCGCCCTCCGCCGGGTTCTCCGGCACAAGCGTATATTGCAGTCTGCCGCCCGACGAGCCGTAGCTGCGCTGCACCTCGCCGTCCAGCGTCACGACGACGTCCGAGGCAGTCATCTGTGCGATCAGAGTGCCATCCTCCTTTTCGCTCCATGCGGTCACGGTCAGGGTGATGTTCGTTCCGTTCATGACCTTCTGGCCGTCGGTCAGATTCGTCTCGATCTTGACGGTCCCGTCGCCGCGCAGCTTATAGGGGACGTTGATTTTGAAGGTATACTGTTCTCCTGCCTCGGATTTTGCCGTTATGGTGAAGGTATTCTCGCCCTCGCTGCCGTCCGCGTTGACCAGAAGCTCGATCTGGCCGGATTCGGCGGAGCCGAGCGCCTTTGTCTTGCCGCTGCCGGACTGATAACAGGAAACGTCGCTGATCTCGACGCCGCTGGCCGCGTCGCCGCCGGTCAGCGCCAGCGTATAGGCAAGAACGCCGTCCGTTACCTCGTCACTGTAGACCGTCTGTGCCGTTTTGTTCTGCCCGTTCGCACAGCGGATCGCGGTCTGTGTCCCGTTCAGCAGCGTATAGCGCAGTTCAAGGCTCACGTCGCCGGAATAGCGGAGGACATAGGTAAACGTCAGGTTTTTGAGACTTCCGTCGCTTTTCTGATAGCGGGCCTGCACGGTCAGGGTATATTTGATCGACGCGGCGCCGTCCGGGATGCGCAGGACGATGCTGCCGTCCGGGACGGCAAGCGTCTGCGCCGTGCCGCCCTCTGCGGCAAGGCTGGCGGAGGTGATGGTCATCTGCGCCGCATCCCGGCCATCCGGCTGGAGCTGGTAGCTGAATTCACCGAGCTTCAGCTCGGTGCGGCGGATCTCGGCGGAGGCACGGTCGCCGGGCTCGCAGGCGATACTCTGCGCCTCGGTGCTGTTTTTCATCCAGACGGGGTTCAGGCGGAGGTCCGGCTCCTCCCGCCACTCCAGAAGGAAGGTGAACGTCAGCTGCCGGGTCCGGCCGCCGCTCGTTACCTCGGTAAGCATGGAAATGGTATAGGCGTTTTTCCCGTCCGCGCCGCTTTGCAGCGTGAGCGCGCCGCCATTTGCGTCCAGCACCCCGCTCTGTCCGTTTGCGGCGCTGTATGCAATGGAAAGGAGCTTTGCATCCTCGGCGCTCTGCCCGCCCAGACGGAAGCTGTAGCGAAGAAGATTTTCTTCCAGCTCATCGTTTCTGACCGTGCACGCGGCCCGGCTTCCGGGCTGGCAGCGCAGGCTGGCCGTACCGCCGCCTGCAAGCGTCCATAGCAGCTGCGCTTCCAAATCAAGCTCGTCGGAATAGACCAGCACGAAGCAGAATTCCGTCTCCTGCTCCTGCCGTGCTCCGTCCTCCAGCACGTGCGTGCAGACTGCCTGCACGCGGAGCGTATAGTAGCTGTCCTCGCCCTGCGGGCCGACCTGCATGGCAATGCTGCCGCGTTCGTCCGCCGGTGCAAATGCGCCGTTGTTTTCCGAAATCTCTACGTTGGTAATTTGGGAATCGACCGCGTCGAGGCCGCGCAGCTCCAGCTCATAGCGCAGCTTTCCATCGGGCAGCTGCGCAGTGCGCACGTCCTGCCGCACGGTCGTATCCGACGGGCAGAGTGAGCGATAGCGCTCCCCGCCGTAGCGGTACCAGGTGAGTACGAGGCCAAGGTCGAGTGCGTCGGGCTGCGTCTCGTCTCCGGCGTCGTCCGGCTGGCCGTCGGTCCTCTCACCGGGCTGCTCGCCGGATTCCTGGCCGGGCTGCGGCTCCGGGTCGGATCGGGGCTGTTCAGGCAACTGCTCGGGCACGTTCTCGCCGGTCTGCTCCTCCGGCGGCTGTTCAGGATTCTGCTCCTGCCCGGACTGGCTGCCGCCTGTTCCGGTTTCCTGCGTAAGCGGCGCGGCGGCAAGCGTGCCGCCGTCTCCGTCGCCAAAGCTCAGTCGGCGCACCGGCTGGATATTCTCCTTTCGGATCGGGTTTTCCGGCTCCTGCCGCTGCATCTGCAGCGCAGGGAGCACGACCGGCGCAAGCAGCGCCGCCGTCAGCACCACGCCGAGCAGAACACGGAACCAGCGTATCGTCCAAAGCTTTCTCATAGAGCCTCCCAGTGCAAAACAAAAACACCCGACCCGCAGACGGATCAGGTGTTCGCAGTCCCAACCGAAGACAGCAATTCTCCTGACTTGCGATCTGGGCGGCTTTCAGCCCGCGTGCTGCTCCTACCTTCTCACGGTTTCCCGCAATGGCTGCCTTTCGGCCCGGCGCTTTCGCGCTTCGGAGCGGCCCTCTCGCGCACAGTTCTTTCGAGTAGGTCCATTCCTTTTTCGCCGCCCCCTGCCGAACACCCCGGCAAGACGCAGCTACACATCTTCGTTATGCTATTTTTTTCGCCTTTATCATACAGCAGGCG
>ENA-UEQJ01001564-UEQJ01001564.1-human-gut-metagenome-genome-assembly--contig:-NODE-1564-length-18113-cov-109.505323_pt1 | contig 18113 bp, 30 predicted proteins | sample MGYA00242937_ERZ507938 | MGnify/ENA primary metagenome ERZ507938 (study PRJEB26167, sample SAMN06115437) | human gut metagenome | host: Homo sapiens | place: China:Gansu | collected 2015-07-03...
GGCGGCATCACCTCTGCACTGGGCACTATCGTGTCTTTCGTTGCAGCAAATCCCATTCTTGCCCTGATCCTGGGCGTTGGCGCTGTCGCTGGCGGCATTGGCCTTGCCATGTGGATGGACAAGAAGAATAATCAGAAGCCTGTCAGCCACTACCAGAGCCCCTTTGACAAAACCGGCATGTATGACAGCCTGGGCACCTTCTCCACCCGTGCGGCCCTGCAGTACCGCGTTACCGGCCAGCAGTCCATTGTTGACCGGCAGACCAGCATTCTGGAACGCATCGAGGGGATGCTGGACGAGCATCTGCCAGACATCGGCAAGGGTCAGGTGGTCATGGATTCCGGTGAACTGGTGGGCGTGCTGTCGACCCGCATGGCGACCAACGTAGATGCACGCATCGGCGTGACAGTGGAACGGAAAGCGAGGGGTGTGTAATGGCAAAGCTTCTGGGGGCAAAAATCGGCAATTTTCACACCCTGACAGATTGGGGGCTGTACCTCAAGGTAGGCAGCCCTAAAATCGGCGCGGCAGAACCGGAAGAATACCTTGTGCAGGTCACCGGATCCGATTCACTGCTGAACCTGACCACATGGGACGATGGCAAGGTGCACTATAAAAAGCGCACCATCACCATGGAACTGCTGTGCAACGCGCCAAAAAGCAAGTGGCCCAGCATCGAAAGCACCATCGCCAACGCCATTCATGGCAAGTGGCTGCAGTGCCGCTTTGATGAAGACCCGGCGTGGTACTGGGAAGGGCTTTGGAAAGTCACACCATCCCGCGACCGGCTTTCCAGCACCTTTACCATCACCGGCACCTGCAACCCCTTCAAGCGTAGCGTCTACGACGGCACCAACGACTGGCTGTGGGATGACTTCAACTTTGAAACGGACATCGTGCGCAACTACACGAATATCCCGCTCAAGGCGGGCGAGGACAAAGAGGTGTCCATCACCGGTGCACCGCGTGCGGCCGGTATCTACTTCAAGCGCAGCGAGACCGCCGCAAACATCGCGGTGTCTCTCAATGGCTTTGAGGTGGGCATTCTGGCCAAGTCCACCGACTGGCAGTATATCGAGGGGCTTACTATGCCGGACGGTGTGGTGGGCACCCTTGTTTTCGCTGCATCGGCAGACTGCAGCATCAGTATCAAGTATTTGGGGGCAAGCCTATGAGCTACAAAGTTTATGCTGGTGTGCAGACGGATGTAGACACATGGAAAACTAAGGTCTGTATCCACGATATCAGCGACATTACCGACACGAAAAAGCTCATCAGCCCCACGCTGACCCGCGAAGTGGGTAAAGCTGGCTCTTTTGAGTTTACCATGCCGCTGGGCAATGTGGCACACTCTGCGCTGCAAAAGCTGCGCACTACGGTAGAGGTGGAACAGGACGGCGTTTCCATCTGGCAGGGCCGTCCCATGAGCCATGAACAGGATTTTTTGATGCGTCAGAAAATCTACTGCGAAGGGGAGCTTGCGTATCTGAATGACAGCGGCATTGCGCCGTACGCTGCAAAAAATGTGAGCCTTTCGCAATTTCTGGAATGGATCTGCGATAACCACAACGCGCAGGTTGACGCTTACAAGGCTTTCACCCCCGGCAAAGTGCAGATGGACACCCCTATGGTGGTGCCCTACATTGACGGCATCAAAGTCGTGCAGGTGGGTTACAGCTACGATTCTAATGATGGAGATTACATTTACCATTGGGGAATTGTAGATCCCGTGGATGGAAAGACGAATATTTTCTATGAGGAAACAGAGATCAACAAAGCTTCCTGCCTGAGCTGGGAAATCGATGAAGAGCACATTGCGGAAGGTCGCATTATTTCACGGATTGGAAGCAACAATTTCCGCGTGCGTCTGTTTGCAGCCTATGTAAAGGGCAAAACGTACGCCGCAAAGGTCGAAGTGAAAAAAGCCGAAATCGTCTGCGGTACTTGCAACAAGAATTTTGGCACGTACTCCATTTACAACGTTGAGCAGGCATCTGAATCCAAGACCTTTAAGATCACCGAGCAAAACGGGAAATACATCCTTGCTATCAACGGCAAGACTGATTCTCGCTTTTTGTTTGATGTGAAGGAACCTACATACAGCTTTGGCGATGGAAAAAACTATGGCGTTACATGGGACATCTTGCAGAGTGAGCTGGTGGAAAAGTACGGCGGATATCTGGTGCTGCGCCATGCAGAAGATCCTGACGGAAAACCGCGCCGGTATCTGGACTATCTGCAGGCGATCACCGATAAAAACAGCCAGACGGTGGCTTTTGGAACAAACCTGCTGGATTTGACCAACAACGTCAAAGCAGAGGACATCTACACGCGGGTGATCGCGGTAGGTGCCAAAAAGATAACATGGCTTGTTTTTTCGTGGGGTGAGACCATCACAGAAACCGCAAACGATCTGGCCGCGCAAAAGCTTTTTGGCATCATCACAAAAGTGATCTTTATTGAAGGCATCGAAAGCACGCCGCAGTCTTTGCTGGATGCGGCAGAGGAAGAACTTTCCAAAAATCTGCGCTATCTGAACGGCATGACAGTCAAAGCGGTCGATCTGAAAGACGCTGATATTGATGTCAACCGCATTGCAATTGGAAAGCAAACGCACATTTTCTCTGCACCGCATGGTGTAGATACCTGGTTGCTGTGTTCCAAGCTTGTTGAGCCGTTGGATTCGCCGGATAAAAAGGAGTTTACATTTGGCACTGAGTTTTCCAGCATCAGCGACCTGCAGGCTTTGAGTGCACGCAAAGCGTCCGATGCTTACGATTTGAGTCGATCGCTCAAAGGGTACATGTCAGGCTAATAAGACAGGAGGTGTTTTATGGATAAAACTTTTGATGAAGCCATTGCGGGAATCCGTAAGGCTGAGCGCGGCGTGGAAGTCCGTGAGGACATCGCACAGGGCATGGAGTACGTCAAGCAGTACGCCGAGGAAGTGACAGGCCAGCAGCAGGCCGCCCTGCAGGCTGCTCAGACCGCCGCCAGAGCAGCCAGCACCGCGACGAAAAAGGCCGCAGCAGCTGCAGAGAGCGAAAGCGCCGCCCGGACCTCCGCCGCCGAAGCAGCCCAAAGCGAACGGTCAGCGTCCGCAGACGCAAAGAGCGCGGGAAGCTCTGCCGCTTCTGCCAAAGCTGAAGCGGACAGGGCTGCGGCCATCGTGAGCACCGATAAGACGCTAAGCGTCGAGGGCGCTCCGGCTGACGCAAAGGCTGTTGGCGATGCGCTGAAAGGCATCAAGCTCCCTATTGCCACCGCCACCACGCTGGGCGGCGTGAAGGTGGGCAGCGGTCTGACGGTCGATGCGGACGGAACACTTTCTGCGGACAGCGCTTTGGCTGCCTACCCCGTGGGCAGTATTTTTCAAACAGTCAGCACTACCAGCCCTGCCGCCCTGTTTGGCGGCACATGGGAGCAGATCGCATCGGAGCGCGTGCTGATGGGTGCGTCCTACGCCCACGCAGCGGGCACTACCGTGGAGGCCGGACTGCCGAACATCACAGGCAGCTTTACAACAAAATCAACAGACGTAGGCGGGTCTCCCTTTAGTGGTGATGCTAACGTACTTTCCGCTAAGGGTTCTCTGGCTTTTAGTGAAAAGAGCGCTAGTTATAGCGGTTACACTGGACATTCTGGAAGCCAATATAATATTCAATTTGATGCTTCCCTCTCGAATCCTATCTACGGCCGCAGCTATACCGTGCAGCCCGCCGCATACTATGTGCACATCTGGAAGCGCGTGGCATGAGAAAGGAGGTTTTGAACCATGAAGATCATTGACGAGACCGGCGCAGTCGTGGAAAACCCGGACCTGACCCTTGGGTATCTGACCACCAGCACCGAAGAAGTCACCCACCCCGCCGTAGAGGGCGTGGAGGAGCAGTGGCACTGGGAGACCGTGACCGAGTATCCGAACGGTGGCAAGGACGTGCAGAAGATCGTTGACCGCCCCGGAGTACAGGCACAGGAGGAATGGGTGGAACAGGTGCCCATCCAGAAGTACATCCGCTACACCGCCGAAGAGCTGGCCGCGCAGGAAGAAGCACGCAAAAAGGCCGAAGCCCGGGAGAAGCTGCCGGACACGGTGGCGGCACTGCAAAAAGAAAACGAGATGCTCAAGCAATGCTTGCTTGAAATGAGCGAGATTGTTTATGCATAAAATCACACAAAAATTAGAAAGGTTGGTACGTATGATGGCTAAGTTGTGGGCACAGGAAATTATGTTCGCTGAGACTATGGAGGACGCAAAGGCTCTGTACGAGCGTTGCCCCCGCCTGCTGAAGGAGAAGGTCAAGGCAATTCTTATCAAGAGCGGCTTTGAGGAGATCGTACAGTAAGGAGGACGCTATGGCTGAAATCATGGATGTATCCCGATATCAGGGCACGATCAACTGGGAGAAGGTCAAGGCAAGCGGCAAGGTGGACGGCGTGATGATTCGCGCCATGGGCAACAGCGCGGAGGGCAGACCCAGTGCGCCATACACTGACCCGCAGTTTGCTCGCAACTACGCAGAATGCAAGCGGCTGGGCATCCCCTGCGGCGTGTATGGCTACTTTAAGGCGGTCAACCGGGAGCAGGCTGACAAGGAGCTGGCGTACTTCAAGAAGCTGCTCACCGGCCGGAGCTTTGAGCTGCCGGTGGCCGTGGACATCGAGGACGAAGTGCAGAAGCCGCTTGGCAAGGCCGCGCTGACCGACCTGACGGCCTACATGCTGAGCACGGTGGAAAGCTGGGGCGTGTACGCTCTGCTTTACACCGGCCTGTGGTTCGGCAGCACCTTCCTGTACATGGGCGGCGCGGCGCTGAAGCCCTACGACGTGTGGCTGGCTGCCTACCGCACGAAGAAGCCCGCACCCAGCTGGTCTTTTGGCATGTGGCAGTACACCAGCAAGGCCCGTGTACCCGGTGTGACCACCAACGTGGACATGTCCCACGCATACAAGGACTATGCGGGCATCATCAGCAAGAAGGGTCTGACCCGTCTCCGGGAGGGTAAATGACCGAAAAAGAAGCTCTCCTGTGGGTGCTTGGCATCTTGGGTAGCCTGTGCGCTGCGGCCATCACCATCGACAAGGTGCTGGACATCATCCACAAGTACATCAAAAAGGCACAGGCCCCAGACGATGCGCAGAACAAACGCATTGACGCCATTGAAAAGCGACTGGCTGCGGTAGAAACTGTTTCCACGCAGCACGCCGCAGCCCTTAGACGCGACATGACGCGATTTGACGGCCTCGATGAAGAAATGCGCCTCGTACTCGTTGGCGTACAAAATCTTTTGGATTCACAGCTGTCCGGCAACAATCGCGAAGGTATGCAAAAAAGCAAATCCGATATCAACAACTACCTGCTGAAAGGAGTAACAAATCATGGAAGCAATCTTTAATTTTATCCCTGCACCCATCGCACTGGTACTGATGTTCATTGGCTTTGCCGCGTTGGCCGTTGGTGCCATTCGGCTGGGCTACAAGCAGTACGTCAAGCAGTGGGCGCTGGAGCTCGTGACCATCGCTGAGGACAGTATCATGGGCCGCGGCCAGGGCGCGAAGAAAAAGGCGCAGGTCTTTGCCGCGCTGCGCGGCGCACTGCCGGACTGGCTGAAGCCTTTCATCACCGATGAAGTGCTGGACAGTGTGATCGAAAAGGCTGTCAGCATGATGAAAAAGGCACTGGCAGAAAAGAAGCCTACCATCAACAAGGAGTAATTTATGATCGAGCAAAGCGTATCTCTCGCGTCCAATGGCGTCGTCAAAGTGCCGGGCTATGAGCAGCTGGTGCGCTTTGGCTACACCAAGAACCGGGGCGTGTACCGCCTTGCCGTCACCGCTTCCGGCGAGTGGGAAGGGCTGGCTATCCGCTGCTTCTGGCACGTCCCGGACGGCAAAGACCCGGCATCCTCGCTGGTGGTGGACGGCTATGTGGACGTGCCCGCCAGCGTGACCGCACAGCCCGGGAGCGGGTGCGTCACCTTTGAGGGCAGCGACGGCACTAAGACCGTCACCAGCGCAGACCTGCGGTATCGTGTCAGTGCCAACTCCGGCACAGAGGACGGCACCATGCCGGAACCGGGCACCCCTGCATGGCAGCAGTTGGTGGATGCCGTGCACACCGATGCCACCGCCGCAGAGCAAGCCAAGACCGATGCACAGACCGCAGCACAGCAAGCCGCTGACAGTGCGGGCAACGCAGACCAGAGCGCTCAGGAAGCCGCCGACAGTCTGCAAGAGCTGAAGGACGGCATCGCAAGCGGCGATTTCAAAGGCGAGAAAGGTGACAAGGGCGACACTGGCCCCATTGGCCCGGTCGGCCCGCAGGGTGAGCAAGGCCCTCAAGGCCCCACAGGTGCTACGGGCAACACTGGCCCACAGGGCGAAAAAGGTGATACCGGCCCGCAAGGCCCTAAAGGAGAGACCGGCCCTGCCGTAGCGCTGGATACCACCCTCACCCATGAGAGCGAGGCCGCTGACGCAAAAGCCGCAGGTGACGCGATCAGCGCAGTCAAGGCCCGGCAGAACATCCTTATCGGCACGGAGACAGGCAACCCGCTCAGCGTTGACGATGCTTTCTCTGCGCCCCTGTGCGGCCTGACCGTGTACGGTCGGAGCACGCAGGACGGCACACCCACGCCGGATGCACCTGTGCCTATCGTGAGTGCTGGCGACGGCGGGACGATTGCAGTGACATTGAGCGACAGAAACGGTAAAACGCAAACTCTCACCCTGCCAACTCCCAACGGCCTCCCCGGAATCCCTGTCACCTCTGGCGGCAACTACACTGACCAAAACGGCCAGCAGTGGGTGTGCGACGAGGTGGACTTGGAGAGAGGGGTGAAGGTGCAGAGGATTGGAAAAGAGCGAGTTAACACAAGCGATGGTGGGATAAATGAACAGTATCGACTGGCTTTAGACATTCCGGGAAATGAAGGAAAAGATGGTGCTTTTCCGTGCATTATAAGCATAACGCCTTACACACCGTGGACTTCCTGCGTTGCGGGCACTAAACTGTATCTTAAAAATATAACAAAACCTGAAGGCGGTTTTTATACTGCAGAAGAGCTGAGAGCCTTGGCTATTGACGTTGATTTTGTGTATCAACTCGCCACCCCCATCGAAACCCCGCTCACCCCTTCCGAAATTGCCGCCTACAAAGCTCTCACAGCGTACGGACCTGACACGGTGGTGCAGGCGAGTGACGGTGCTGGCATCAAGTTGGACTACCAGCGGGACGTAAATCTCGTCGTCAAAAATCTTGAGGACGCAGTAGCGTCCATGACAACGACCTAAAGGAGGACTGACTATGGCAATCAAAAGTAAAGCCCGGCATGACCTGACCCTGCGCTCTATCAAGCGGGAGATTTCCGCAAGACGCGATGTGGCATACTGGCTGGACAAGGCGTACACTCATCTGGACAGCGGCCTGCTGACGGAGGACGACATCGCAGAGGTGGAAGCCCTTGCGCAGGCGTACTACGATGCGCTGGATGCTGATGACAAGGCGAACGCTGAGGAAATCACGAAGTAAGGAGACAAAAAATGTTTCATTATCACTACATCGAAGTCATTGCTGATTCCGAAAACATGAGTACGGAAGAAATCACTTCTGTTCTGCAAAAATACTTTGCAAAACAGAACGATGGTTTTTACCTCGAAATCGACTTGGATAATCATGCCGCTGATTTCGATGGCAGCGGAAAATGGCTCATGCGGTTGGAAGGAAATATTTTGTGGATAAATGGCGAATACGTTGCGTTCAGCGGTGTGCAACAAAACAACCCGGACGATAGCGTTATCGTCAAAATTTCCGCAATTCGTTATCTCATTGTTCACAATAAGGAGTGATATCATGGCAAGCACTACATACGAGCATTTTGTTGACACCAACAAAATGTACGCCGCACAAGAGCAATTTCGTGACATCACGAAAATGGTCTGCGCACGTTTTCGTGACCTCACGAAAACATATCATCTCGGTAACGTCCCTGTAATGGTGCGCAACGCCGGACAGCTGCCGCAGCCTTTTTGGCTCGGTGCTGCCTGTGGCGGCGGCTCGCATAGTCTTTCCGCCAGCGTTGCAAGGGCTTAATGCAGAACAGATAAAAGCTGTGATAAAACGTGCGCCGCTTGGGAGGTATGACCGGAAAATCGCCTGGTTGCGGTACGTTGACCAGCTATGCCAAGTTGATATTGCAGCGCGTGTGCCGTATTGTCGGACATCAATCGGCAATAGGCTGAAAATTATTGATGAAAAGCTAGAAGAAAGGAGCTCACCGTGAACATCGAAAATCTTCCGACCGCAAATCTTATTACAGAGCTTCGCAAACGCGAGGGCGTGAAAACGACCGTTGTTGAGCCCTATCAGGACGCAGCGGTAAGCGTCAACGGCCCTGCGCTGGTTCTTGTCGTGACGGATTGATTGTGGTATAATAACATCAACAAATCCACCCGGCCTCTCAAAGAAGCGCATTAGGGTGGATATCTGAACCCGTCAAGCCTCTCGACGATGCGTATCATGGCGGGTCTTTTTTGTTTTATTTACACTAGTTTTGTCGAAGCTCTTGCCTTGCAAGTCAAAACGTGATATTTTATTTTTGCTTCCAATGTGAAGCCCTTAACAGTTAAGCGCTCATGCGGATTTTTCCGTGTGGGCGCTTTTCTTGCTTTACAGAAGATTATAATGCTCCGCCAGCAAAAGGCGGACGTATGCCGGGCACGCACGCTTTTCGCCGCACCAGTCCTGCACGGTTCGTAGCGGAATGCCCGCCTGCTTTGCAAAAGCGGTCTGCGACAGACCAGTGCGGGCCACCAGCTCACGCATTGGAAGATGAGCTAAATCCCAGATGGTGGACAGTCTTGCCTTCTCGGCATCCAGATCCACGCGCCCGTCGGCATCATCCGGGATGCTGAGGGTGACATTGTTGAGGAACGCTGCCCGGGATGTTTTCGGGTCGGTTGCGATAGCGAACAGTTCTGCGGTAGTATACATAGTTTTCTCCTTCTTAAATCTCCCCGGTCGATGTTCGCACATCGGCTGGGGACTTTTCTTTACTCCATATCTTCCAGAGCTTCAAGATACTTCGGGTAAAGATCTTCCACGACGGCCTGTCTCTCAACGTCGTCCAGATTGCCGTTCATGAGTGCCTCACCCTCTTCATCGGAGAGTTCGATGCTGGTAGTGACCATCAGGTCGCGAGCGTCCAGATGAGAGGTCTTGACGTCGCCATCATCGGTAAGGTGCGCGTAAATCATCCAAACGCCGTTGTCGCACTCAATTTCGGTACCGGTGGCCATAACCTTAGTTGCGAACTCGTCAGCAGTAAGCTTTTTCATAATTGTTACCTCCATGTGTTTGGTCGGGGTCTTTCACTGTCTTTATCATACACGCATTGCGTGCAATTGTCAAGGCTTTTTGAAAATTTTATACGCCCTGCGTGCAAATGCTTGAGCGCTCATACAGCCCTATGCTGTGTGGGCGCTCTTCTTTTTTTGTCCTTCGTTGTGCGTTCGTTGTCTCTCCCTGCGGTTTAAAAAAGTACACTGGGCACAAAGGGAGGGGGCACCATGTGGCACAGGTTCAACCCGAACCCGCGCGGGAGCAGCGTCGGGGACTGCGTAGTGCGGGCGGTAGCTGCGGCCACCGGCCGGAGCTGGGAGCAGGCGTACATTGCGCTGGCGCTCACCGGCTACGCCCTCGGCGATATGCCCAGCGCCAACCGCACATGGGGCGCGTACCTTCAAAAGCAGGGTTACAAGCGCCGCATGGTGGAAGCAGACTGCACCGCCTGTTACACCGTGGCAGATTTTTCCCGGGAGTATCCGCGCGGCGTGTACGTGCTTGGCTGCTCCGGCCACGTCCTGACCGTGATCGACGGCGCGTGGTGGGACAGCTGGGACAGCGGCGCAGAATGCCCGATCTACTACTGGTACAAGGAGGAAAACGATGCCGATTTATAACGGATACCCGCAAGTGTTTTACCCGCAACAGCCGCAAGGGCAGTTGGAACAGCTCAGGGCAGCACAGTACCAGCCCCAGCCCGTCATGATGCCGACAATGCAGGGGCAGACCGCACCGACTGACAGCGGCTTTATTTGGGTACAGGGCGAAGCGGCTGCCCGGGGCTATCTGGTAGCCAACGGGAGCCGAGTGCTTTTACTGGATGCCGATTCCGATACCTTCTACATCAAAGAAGTGGGGCAGGACGGCAGGCCGTTCCCTCTTCGCATTTACGATTACAAAGAGCGCACCAGCGGCCCCAAAGCGTCGATTGCAGCCACGCAAGCCGCAGGCGGGGAGTATGTCACCCGCAAGGAGTTCGACGAGTTGGCGGCAAAGCTGGCGGCGTTGGAGAAGCAAGAAGCACCAGAGCCGGAAAAGGAGGGCTAAACGATGGGCAGCAGCTTGTACAACTCGATGGGCCGACAGACCCAGAACCCCATTGGCGGGCAGTTCCAGCAGTTTATGGGCCAGATGCAGGGAAAGAACCCGCAGGAGATGATAAACCAGATGCTCACATCCGGCCAGCTCTCACAGCAGCAGCTCAACGCCATTCAGCAGCGGGCGCAGCAGATCGCGCCGATGCTCAACGGCATGAAAAATATGTTTGGATTCTGAAATGCGGCCGCATTTAGAATAAATTTCAAAATCTAACGTAAAGGAGTAAAACTATGTCTCTTTCTTCTGATAGCACGGTTCTGACTATGCCGGTACAGCCCGCCAACGGCTACAGCAACGGCCTCAATGGCTGGGGCGGCGACTGGATGGGCTGGATCGTCCTCTTTCTGATCTTCGGCATGTTCGGCTGGGGCGGCATGGGCGGCTTTGGCTGGGGCGGCGGCATGGGCGGCGCTTCGCCTTATATGACCAGCGCAGTGACCCAGGCAGACCTGCAGCGCGGCTTCGACAACCAGAGCGTTATGAACAAGCTGAACGGGCTGGAAAGCGGCCTGTGTGATGGTTTCTATGCCATGAACACCGGAATGCTTCAGGGTTTCAACGGCGTGCAGCAGGGCCTGAACGGCGTCACCAACGCCATGCAGCAGGGCTTCAGCAGCACCAACGTTGCGCTGATGCAGGGCCAGAATGCTCTGGCTACACAGCTGGCAGACTGCTGCTGCAAAACCCAGACCGCGATCCAGGGTGTCAACTACAATCTGGCCACTCAGGAGTGCGACACCCGGAACCAGATGCAGCAGGGCTTCTGCGCAACGCAGAACACCATGAACAACAACACCCGGGACATCATCGAGAATCAGAACAGCAACACCCGCGCGGTGCTCGACTTCCTGACCAATGATAAGATCGCCACCCTGCAGAGCGAGAACAACGAGCTGCGCCGGGCTGCTTCTCAGGATCGCCAGAGCGCGTTCCTGACCACCGCGATGAATGCGCAGACCAACCAGATCATCGGGACTCTGCAGCAGAAAGCTCCCGTGCCTGCCTATCAGGTGCCCAACCCCAACGCCATTTACTATGGCTGTGGGACCGGCTGCGGCAGCTGCGCATAACCGAATCACAGCAACTGACTGCAAATTGTAGTCTGTTCAGCCCCTGAGCTGATTTTGCAAACCAGAGCGCCGGGGCAAAAGTCCCGGCGTTTTTCTATGAAAGGAGCCGATAAAATGGCTGAATTTAGCAACTCCAACACCGTCATCGTGGCGGCGGGTGAAAACCTTCCCCTGACTGAGACCGCGGTGAAAGCCCCTGCCTGCATTATGCACCGTGAGGGTAGCGGCCTTGTGACCCTGCGGGGTCTGACCAATCAATGCAAAGCGCGCTTCAAGGTAAGCTTTGGCGGAAATATCGCCATTCCCACCGGCGGCACTGTGGGACCCATTTCCGTTGCGCTGGCCGTCGGCGGTGAGTCGCTGACCAGTGCGACAGCCATTGTCACCCCGGCGGCAGTCGAAAATTACTTCAACGTTTTCGTGGCCGCGTTCATCGAGGTGCCGCGCGGCTGTTGCGTCACCGTGGCGGCTAAAAACACCAGTACCCAGGCTGTCAGCATCGCCAACAGCAATCTGATCGTTGAGCGGGTAGCATAAGAAAGGAGATAAAGTCATGCTGGATAAACTGAATCATCTGAAGGATGAGATGTGCGACGAGCTCATGGAGCTGACCGACAAAAAGAACCGTTCCCCGGGTGATATCGAGATGATCGGCGAGATCGTGGATATCATTCTGGACATCCACCGCATCGAGGACTACTGCGAGGGCGGCGAGTACAGCCGTGCGGGCGAGTGGGAAGCTGACATGCGCGGGACTTTTGGCCACGATGCCGGGAACGGTTACAACCGGGGCAACAGCTACGCCAACCGTGGCCGTCACTATGTGCGCGGGCACTACTCCCGCACGGATGGCCGTGAGCGCATGATCTCCGACATCGAGGACATGATGCAGGAAGCCACCGGTGCAGAGCGCGATGCATACAAGCGGGCAGCTGACATCTTGCGCAACGCATAAGAAAGGGGGCGGCAGGTATGGATATTGACGAGATCAATGAGCACATCCGCAAGCTCAAGTGCGAGGAAACCAGCTGGCAGAGTGTCAACAAACTTGCCGCCCTCTGCACTGTGCGGGACGAGCTGGAAGAAAAGCAGGCACCTGAAACGCAGACCCAGTCATTGCCGCCCACGGATTACCGGGCGGCGTACTCCACAGCAGCGGAACCGCAAAGCGACTTTGTGGCGGCTGCCAGCTCTGTTCCTTTCGGAGGTCTGATGCAGGTGCTTGACGAGCACATGAAGGCAATAAAGCTGGTTTACCCGAAAGAGTATGAGCTCGTAATGCGGAAGATAAGCGACTTGTAAAAAGACATAAAATGTGCTATTTTTACATGAGCTTCAACGTTAGGGCACGGGATGCATAATCTAACGGAAAGCCAACAAATTGATGATTATTCACGTTAAAACGCCAAATAAATTTGATTTGTAATCAGTGGGTTGCAGGTTCAACTCCTGTCACCAGCTCCAAAAATAAACGCACGAACGATGAAAACGAATCGTCCGTGCGTTTTTCTTTTTGCTTGAAATGCCTTAAAATATCCTGAATGAACGTGATAATCTAACAAACAATCTAACAAATCAGTACTTCATCTTCTGCATTTCCTGCAACAAATAGGCTGGATCGTTGTGTGACACGTACTTGTTTGCCGTGGTGGAGAAATTTTTGTGCCCAAGAATGGCCTGCACCGCGGTCTTTTCCAGACCACACTCCACCATCTTGCTGCTGGCTGTATGGCGCAGCGTGTGTGGATGCACGCCCTCTATATGGCATTCCTGCATCAACGCCCGGAACTTTGTAGCCACGTTGCGCTTATCCAGCTTTGTGCCGGCCTTGGATGGAATCAGCCATTCACACCCGCTGTCCAGCATCCAAAAGGCAATGATCTTGTAAATGGGCTCAAGGATGGGGATAATGCGGTTCTTGCCCGCTTCTGTCTTTTCACCGCCCTGCATGTACCGCTCTTTCAGGTGCACATCCTCGCATCGCATGGAAAGCAGCTCGTCGATGCGCATACCGGTATAAAGCAGCACCATTGCGATTTGCGCCGTCTGCCCAAACTTCGGGTCATTCTGTCGGCTGCTGATCTGCTCGATCTCTTGGGCGGTCAGTGTGCGCTCTGCTTTTCCTGTAGCCGCCGGGAGTTGCAGCAGCATGGCGTAATTTTTGTTTATGATGTCCTGCGCCATTGCCCACTCGCAGATCTGGCTGAAAAGTGTGCGCTGCTTTTCGCAGGAGCTGCGGGAGAGCCCCTTTTCCACCATTGCGTCAATGACCTGTTGATAATCTGCCGCTTTCAAGTCCCGCAATTGTCGGTCGTATAACGGCGCAGCCTTTGCATAGGCCAGCTCGTACCCCTTTTGCATATCTGTGCTGAGCTTGTCAAATTTGGGTTGCGCTTTCCATTGCGCATAGGCATCCGCAAAGGTGCACTTCAGACGCGCTGCGGGGGTGTTCTGGGCGTTGTAAGCGTCTAATGCTTGTACGGCTTCGCCTGCCGTTTCAAACGTGCCCAGAACGTCCCTTTTGGCTGTCAGGGCCACATACGGTCTTGCCCGCGTCCCGCTCAGTTTATACACGCTGCCGCTGCCCTTTGGACGGCGGCGCTTTTTTCTTTGCTGCGGGGCGGCCTCCGGCTGCTTCTTCCCGCACCACGGACAAAAAGAAGCACCATCCGGGATCTCCTTCCGGCAACATGGCCTTACGCATTTCATAGCTTACTCCTTTTTTCGCCCGATGTAACTCTGCGCGCCTTTTTCCGAAGCTTCACGCCCAGCCTTGTAATTTACCTTCAAATCGTCTATTGGCGGCTGTGGGTCGTCCGGGCAGGGGTCTAATCCCATGTTCTGGGCAAAATTGTATTGGTTGATGATGATTCCGCACACGCTGACCCGGTTGTTGAGTGGGCAGTGCAGGTTGGCGGCTACCTCGGAGATCACAGCAGGCGGGCTGCTGCCGTGACTGCCTTTCAGTATGAAGAGAAGCAGCCTTTTTGTCAGTGGCGGCAGGCTTACCACGAGACGGCGCAACTCCGCGTTTAGCTCATCGTCCGCCTTTCCGTCATCCGGCACTTTGTACAGATCCGGGTGGGTCATCTCCATGAACACTGTGATGGGCGACACGCCACACGCCGTGCACCAGTCCATGATCTCGTCACTGTCCGGGCTGGTGCATCCTTTTTCCCAGCTCTGCACGGTGCGCTCTCCTTTTTCGATGCGCCTTGCAATCTCCGCTTGGCTCAGGCCAGCAGACACCCGCGTTTTTGCAAGTGCCTTTCCGATTTGGCTCGCTGTAAAATAACTCATACTTTCACCCCCATAAAACCAGTGTGTTTTTAACAAAAAATGGCGCAGACTTTTTCTGCGCCATTCGACAAATTTTATCCGTATTTTGTTTTCCAACGGCGCATGGTAAAATCTGGATTATAAATCGTAGATGTGCACAAAAGAAAGGAGAAACGCAAAATGGATTTTGAGCAAAGAAGCAGTAAAGAGGTTGAAATGACCATCATCGACGGAATGCCCGCCAGCATCCTGACCGGCACCGACCACACCCCTTCACCCTGGGAGGAATGAGTTATGAAAAATCTGTCACACTTTCGCACCCATGCCCGTGCCCTGCTGGCCTGCTATTTGGATATGACCCCGGAGCAGCAGCGCCTTGCTCGCGCTTACATTCAAGATAAGGCCCTGCCGGAGGTGCAAGCCCTGCGCAACGCAGCCGGTACGCCCGGCGGGGCGCTGGCTGCTGATCTGTTGCAAAATTTGCAGCAGCCTTGCAACCACGAATAGCAACGTGCATATTTTGCACATTGCTCGTGCATTTCGCGCGTATCTTGCAAATTCTCATTTTTCTGTGGATTTTTCCACCGAAAACAATGCTCGAATGGGGATTGACGTCAACAACCAGCGGTTTTATAATATGGTTGTGAACATGTTTTACACGTTAGTTTTTGCGGTAAATGACCTCAAGTCCGTGATCTGGATGATACGACCATGTAACGGTCACTTTGTCAAAAGCTTCCTTTTGCCTTCCGTCAATGGCACGAGTGCTCACAATTTCTTCGTAAAGCCAATCGGGAAGCCCTAGCGATTCATTAGCTTCTCTAACATGCATAAGCCCAATCGCTTTATTAGTTGTATTGTCCTTCAGGTCGTATGGATTTGTATCAATTGACAGGTATGAGCCATCGTCCGCAAGCGTTATGGTGATGTCGGCATATACATCATGCAACGTCCGAAAAACGCTATCGCTTGTTGTGCCACAATCGGTAACATCCCACATACACTTGCCTATTGAGGTCTCTATTTTTTGATTTTTTTCATTAAATGTGATTTTTTGGCTGATAAGAATAATCGGAGCTCCATCACCGGCTGTCTGCTGATATTTTCCTTTAAAAGTGAAAGTTTGATTTGCAAATGCGGTTCTCGCGTGCTCATACTGTACACTTTTTACAGCGGCATAAAAACGTTTCCCACTTTCATCTATGACGGAAAAGCATTTGTAATCGGTTTCAGGAAAAGGATAAACGGAATAATCCTCCGCGGTATAAGTGTAAAAATAGTCGAAATCGGTTCGTCCGGAAAACTCGACTGTTTGACCCACTTTGTACTGGTTCCCATCTGCAAAAGCCGTCATGGCAAAAGGAATGGACAAAGCCGCAGTCAAACCCAATGCAAGAAACGTTCTTCTTTTCATAATAACCACCTCATATACAAAAATAGGCAGCCAACCAGCTGCCTAAAAAGCTAAATTATCAAGGAAAATGCCAAAGGGGGAAAATAAAGTGCAAGAAAATAGCACAAAGTTTGCAAAATGTGATACAATGGAAGAAAAGTGCCGCCTCAAAGCTTTATTTTCTTCTCTGTCGGCACAGGAAAAACAAGAGGTGCTTTCCTATGCGGAAAGCCTGCTCAACAGCAGAAAGGAGTAAATCTGTGGATAAGTACGAAATTGAACTGGGCCGGTACAAAACCAGAATTTTTGCTCTTCTGGCAACGGAAGCGTCCGGCCTGCCCGGAATCAAAAGCGAAGAGTGCGCAAATTGCGACCACCGGTGCTCTCTTGAAATCGGGTGTTACTGCTTCAACTACGGATGCGGAAAGGGCAAGACCACGGAAGAGCTGCACGAAGCATTTGACCGCGTTTGTGATGCCCTTAAAATTTCTGACCGAAGATGGTCACCAGCAAATCCAATGCGGCCTGAAGTATTTGATTCTCCCGATCTGCTCGAAGTTCTTGAAGATAGGCTTCTCCAGCTAGCGGAAGAGAATAAATGTACTCGCTGGGAAGAAAACCACCCACCCCGTCAGGAATGTACTCTTTGCGGCGCTCATCAATCAGGCCGCGGCCCTTCAAGTTCTGAATATACCGATTCTGGCCGTTGAAACTGAAATCCTCGCCGGAAATGAGACAGACTTCGTGCTGATCCATTTTCCCGTTGTGCTTCTCCATATATAATAGGAGCGCCAGACTCTTTTTGTCCAAAAACTCAGCCATTGGAGTTTTCCTTCCTCTTTGCAACCTTAAATTCCATATACTCCAGCAGATCTGCACGGTCTGCATCGGTCATCTGACTTAGCAGCGCGTCAAACCTTGCGTCCAGCCCACTCCCTTCACCGGGGGCGGGCTTTTCTTTTTGCTCTTCGCCCATAAGCTCTTCAATAGAAATTTGTAGAAAATCAGACACAAGCAGTAGCTTATCTTTCGGCGGATAGCGCTTTCCATTAGCCCATTTTCCTACTGTTCCGTTGGCAAATTTCAAATCTTTCTCCATTTTTGTAATGGAGCTTCCTTGATTTTTGCACGATGCACGGATAAATTCTACCAGTTCAGGCAAAGAACGCATAAAAAATTCCTCCAATAGCCTAATTTTCTATTGACAACTAGAAAATTAGGCTATATAATAGAGAGCGTAAGGAGCAGACAAAACCAAAGCCCCTGACAATATTATATCGGGCAGACGCTAGATTTTATTCACTTTGTACCTCGCAACTACATAGTAGCATATTTTCTAGTGATTTTCAAGCCCGGAAAGGAGAATTGCTAGTGAATGTTTCAAAAATTGACCAGTTTTGCAAGCTGCACGGGCTGAGCCGCACCGATCTGGAGGCGGCGGCAGGCCTGAGCAACGGCGCAATCGGCAAGTGGGAGCGCTCGATTTACGGGCCAAGCCTTTCACAGCTGCTCAAGCTCGCAAAGTATTTCAAGGTCACACTGAACGAGCTTGTGGTCTACGATGAGGAAGGAGGAAAGCCTGAATGAACGACATTATCTTATCCACACAGAACGGCGAGCCAGTTGTTTCCAGTCGGGAAGTCGCCAAGAACTTTGGCAAAGAGCACAAGGACGTGCTCAAAGCCATCAACAATCTCGTGGCGCAAAATTGCGCCGCCAAATCTATGTTCCATCTTTCCGACTTTGAGAATCGTGGCAAGAAGTACCCCATGTACCTGATGAACCGGGACGGCTTTTCGCTGCTGGCGATGGGTTTTACCGGCAAGGAAGCGCTGGAATGGAAGCTGAAGTACATCCAAGCCTTCAACGAGATGGAGAAGCAGCTGGCACAGCGCCCGCAGCTTTCCCGCTCTGAGCTGATGGCGCAGGC
>ENA-UEQJ01001569-UEQJ01001569.1-human-gut-metagenome-genome-assembly--contig:-NODE-1569-length-18073-cov-24.371805_pt1 | contig 18073 bp, 17 predicted proteins | sample MGYA00242937_ERZ507938 | MGnify/ENA primary metagenome ERZ507938 (study PRJEB26167, sample SAMN06115437) | human gut metagenome | host: Homo sapiens | place: China:Gansu | collected 2015-07-03...
GGCATTGTAACCCCGTCCGGAATGTTTTACTCTTATATTAAGTAAGAAAAATCGTTTTGGAGGGTCATTATGCTGCTGGAAGTTTGTGTGGATAGCCTTGCATCGGCGCGCGCTGCCATTGCTGGCGGGGCGGACCGTCTGGAACTGTGCAGTGCACTGCTGGCCGGTGGGCTGACCCCTTATACCGAGCTGCTGCGTCAGATCCGACACGAAAGCGATGTTGCCGTGCGCTGCCTGATACGCCCGCGTGCAGGGGACTTTCTGTATATGCCGGAAGAGATTGAGATGATGTGCGTGCAGATCACCGAGCTGCGCAGTGCCGGAGCTAACGGTTTTGTGATTGGCTGCCTGAACCCGGACGGCACGCTGGATTGCACCGCAACCGCACGGCTGGCAAAGGCCGCCAATAGTGCTGGGCTCACCCTACACCGCGCCATTGATGTATCTGCCGATCCATTGCAAACCTACCGCGACGCCGCCGCCCTTGGAATTGATACCGTGCTGACCAGCGGTGCCGCCGCCAGCTGTGTGCAGGGTGTTGACGTTCTGTGCAGCCTGTTGGCAGAGCGTGACCGCACCAATGGTCCGGAAGTACTGATCGGTGCCGGGGTAAACGCTGGGGTGATCCGGCAGCTTTCGGCTGCCCTGCCGGGCGCAAGGGCTTACCACATGAGTGGGAAAGTGGAACTGGAAAGCCGGATGGTGTTCCGCCGCGAGGGCGTTCCCATGGGGCTGCCCGGTTTGGACGAGTGGCATATCCAGCAGACGGATACAGCGTCCGTGCGTGCCGCGCGCCAAGTGTTGGACGATTTGGCGTGATTTTATTGTATTTTCTCTTTTTCTTTTTAATTTTTGCAATTTCTTTTGCTGTTTTTTCATTTTCATGCTTGACATTCTGCAGGGCTTATGGTAATATAACTATCGCACCTTGGTGGTGGCCACTGTGGAGAGGTGTCCGAGTGGTTTAAGGAACTGGTCTTGAAAACCAGCGATTCGCGCGAGCGGACCATGGGTTCGAATCCCATCCTCTCCGCCATTTTGTGATAACAAGTGAATATATAAAATCACTTTGACTTGTGGAGTAATACTCAAGAGGTCGAAGAGGCGCCCCTGCTAAGGGCGTAGGGTGGGAAACCGCCGCGAGAGTTCAAATCTCTCTTACTCCGCCAAATACCGCATATTTAACGCTATTTCGTTGAATATGCGGTATTCTTTTTATATTTTCCACCCTTTTCTGCCCGTGCCTTGCAATCCCGCGCCAAATCCGCTATACTCATTCTATACCATTTTATAAGTGAGGTGTCCGTTATGCGGTTATTTGATGTGCTCGGCCCGGTCATGACGGGGCCGTCCAGCAGCCACACGGCGGGTGCGGTGCGCATCGGCAGCACGGCGCGGCGGCTCCTGGGGGAGCAGCCTGCCGAGGCCGAGATCCTGCTTTACGGCAGCTTTGCCGCCACGGGGCGCGGCCACGGCACAGACCGGGCGCTTGTCGCCGGGCTGCTGGGCATGCAGCCGGACGATGACCGCATCCCGCACAGCTTTTCCATTGCCAAGGAGGCCGGGCTGCACTTTAAGATCGGCACCACAAACCTGCGCGGTGCGCACCCCAACACGGCGGTGCTGCGGCTGACCGGTGCGTCGGGCCGTAAGCTCGAGGTCGTCGGCGCGTCCATCGGCGGCGGGCGGATCAACATCTGTCAGATCGACGGCATCACGACGAATTTTGGCGGGGACCACAACACGCTGATCGTCCACAACCAGGACACGCCCGGCCATGTGGCAGCCGTAACCACCTGTTTGAGCCAGCACGGCGTCAACATCGCCACGATGCAGCTCTACCGCTCGACGGCGGGCGGCTACGCCGTCATGGTGCTGGAGTGCGACGAGCCTATCCCGGACGAGATCGCCGGGCAGCTGGGCAGCCAGCCGGGCATCGTCAAGGTCACGATTCTGAATCTGTAAGGGGGCGGGAAAGATGGCATTTTCATCCGTGCATGAGATGATCGACCTCTGCAAGGAGAGCGGCAAGCCGCTGTATGAGGTCATCCTTGAGAGCGATCTGGCCGAAAGCGGCCTGACCCGCGCCGAAAGCGAGGCCGAGATGCACCGTCTGTGGGCAGTCATGCAGGCCACCAGCGACGGCTACTGCGGCGCAGACCGCTCGATGAGCGGCTTTGCGGGCGGCGACGCGGCCAAGGTCAACGCGGCAGCGGCGCGCGGCGTGCTCTACGCCGACGGCTACTTTGCCGACGTCATGGCCGAGGCACTGAAAACCGCCGAGTGCAACGCCTGCATGAAGCGCATCGTGGCCGCGCCCACGGCGGGAAGCTGCGGCGTGCTGCCTGCGGTCCTGCTGCCGCTGCAGCGGCGCGGGCTGGCCGACGAGGCCGCCGTGCACCGCGCCCTGTATATCGCTGCCGGGTTCGGGCAGGTCGTTGCCGCGCGTGCCACGCTGGCCGGGGCCGAGGGCGGCTGTCAGGCCGAGGTCGGCGCGGCCAGCGGCATGGCCGCCGCGGCGCTGGTGGACATCAAGGGCGGCACGGCAGAGCAGTGCGCCGAGGCGTTCGCCATGGCGCTTACTAACCTTGAGGGCCTTGTCTGCGACCCCGTGGCAGGTCTTGTGGAAATCCCCTGCATCAAGCGCAACGTCATCGGTGCCATGAACGCGGTCTCCGCCGCCGACATGGCGCTGGCCGGGGTCGTGGGGCACATCCCCGCGGACGAGGTCATTGACGCGATGGCCGAGGTCGGCAACGCGATGAGCAAGGACCTGCGCGAGACCGGCATCGGCGGTCTGGCCGGCACCCCCACGGGCCGCGCCATCTGCGAGATCGTGACGATGGACAACGGGGAAGAGGAAGATTGATATTTTACGGCGGTAAACCGGCGGGCACACAGCACCGCAACCACTGCCCCAACTGCCTGACCAGCCTGCATCTGGACAATGAACCCGGGGACCGCGCCGCGGACTGCGGCGGGCAGATGGAGCCCGTGGCCGTCTGGGTGCGCAAGGGCGGCGAGTGGGCCATCATCCACCGCTGCCGCCTCTGCGGCAAACTGACATCCAACCGCATCGCCGCGGACGACAACCCGATGCTTCTCATGAGCATCGCCATGCGCCCGCTCTGCACCCCGCCGTTCCCGCTGGAGCGCATCGAGGAGATGACGGCACTGATGGGCGGGGAGGGGCGTATGCGGTAATGCGGGGCGTCGGGGACGCCGACCCCTGCACTGACCCCGACGCAACTTTCCGTTTACAAATTTCGCCAATGTGCTATACTGAATAAAAAACATCAGGAGGAAATTCTTATGAACGTGAACGATCCGCGCTGGGCGTCCATTGACGCCTTTGTGGAGGAAAACCGCGACAACATCCTGCGCGACATCACCCGTCTGGTGGCCGTGCCCAGCGTGGAGGGTGCACCCGAGCCGGGCGCACCGTTCGGCCCCGGCCCCAAGGCCGCGCTGGCCAAGGCGCTGGAGATCGCCGACGAGCTGGGCCTGGACACCTTCAACGCCGACAGCTACATCGGCTGGGCCGAGACGGGCAGGATTGCCGACGGCCAGAAGTTCCTGGCGACCATCACCCACACCGACGTTGTGCCCGAGGGCAACGGCTGGGACGCCGACCCCTACACGGTCCGCGTGCGGGACGGCTGGCTGCTGGGCCGCGGCGTGGCCGACGACAAAGGCCCAAGCATCCTCTGCCTGTACGCGCTGAAGTACCTGAAGGACAGCGGCGCGGCGCTGAAATACCCCGTGCGTGCCCTGCTGGGTGCCAACGAGGAGACGAACATGCACGACGTAGACTACTACGCCGAGCATTACCCGATGCCCGCCTTCTGCTTTACGCCGGACGCCGAGTTCCCGGTCTGCAACGGCGAGAAGGGCGGCTTCAACGGCGAGCTCGTCAGCCCGAAGTTTGAGAACGGCATCATCACGGCGTTCGAGGGCGGCGTCGCCCACAACGCCGTACCGGACCGCGCCTCCTGCACGGTGCAGGTCGGCGCGGGCGCACTCGTCCAGACCGAGGGCGTGACCTTCGAGGCAGGGGAGGGCGGTGCCACCGTCATCCGCGGCTGGGGCAAGAGCGGCCACGCCGCCATGCCCGAGGGCACGGTCAACGCCATCAGCCTGATCGTCAACTGCCTGCTCAAGAGCGGCGTCTGCACCCCGCAGGAGGAGGCCTACCTGAACGTGCTGCACACGCTGCACGCCGACACCGACGGCAGCGCGCTGGGCATTGCGGCGGACGACGGCCTGTTTGACCCGCTGACCATCATCGGCGGCACGATCGAGATGGCTGACGGCGTCATCCGCCAGAGCTTTGACTGCCGCTACCCGACGAACACCGACCCCGAAAAGATGACTGCCGCCATCCGGAAGGTCTGCGGCGGCGCGGCCACGCTGGAGAACGTCAGCAGCCGCGTGCCGTTCTACATCGACGCGGACAGCCCGGCCATCCAGACGCTCATCAACACCTACAACGACGTCACCGGCGAGGGCAAGAAGCCCTTTACGATGGGCGGCGGCACCTATGCGCGCCACTTCCCCTATGCCGTCAGCTTCGGCCCCGAGCACACCGACATTGAGATCCCGTCCTTTGCGGGCCCGATGCACGGCGCGAACGAGGGCACCCCGTTTGAGAAGCTGGTCGAGGCGCTGAAGATTTATATTCTGGCGCTGCTGCGGCTGCAGGAGATCGAGCTGTAAGGCAATACCGCATAATTCTAAGTGCCGATACGGCGAGCGAGGTGCGGCAGCTGCTAAGCCAAAAGCGCAGATAATACTGGATGTCTTATCGAGCATTTTGGCAACGCAGATGCCGTGCCGCAGCCGCCGGAGCGGTGCTTAAGCCGTAAGGCGGGAATTATGCGGTGTTGCCGTAAATAAAAGCAGGGAGCGGGCATGTCCGATCCCTGCGGTATCACCCCTGGCAGACCGACATCTGCCAGGGGTTTTCTTTGTAGGATTGTTAATTTTTATACAGCTTTTTTATTCTGCGGCGATTGCCCAAATTGTTGCAAATCTTGCGTGTTCAATGCAAAACCGACCTTTTGTCATACTTGGTTGCTTGACATGCTTTTGAAAAATGGTACAATAAATTCGTATAGTTATCCACCACGGACGGGGGAGCAGAAATCCCGTCCGCGGCGAGAAAAATCAGAGAAACGGGGGAAATCAGATTGTTCAAGTCCCTAAAGCGCTCTGCCAAGGGTGCTGCCGTACCGCACACGAAGGCGACAGCCGGGCAGCCGACCAACAAGATGCCGGTGCCTGAGCACGTCGTCATTCCCATGTCGATGCACATCGGCGCGCCCGCGGAGCCTGTCGTCAAAAAGGGCGACACCGTCATGGTCGGTACCGTGATCGGCAAGGCCGGCGGCTTTGTATCCGCCAATATCTACTCCAGTGTGTCCGGCACTGTGCAGGACATTGCACCGCTGCGCATGGTCAACGGCGCGATGACGACGGCTGTCGCCATCAAGACCGACGGTGCGCAGACCGTTGATCCGGCCTGTGTGCCGCCCGTCGTCACCGACAAAGCCAGCCTGCTGGCTGCCGTGCAGGCCTGCGGCCTGGTGGGTGTCGGCGGCGCCGGCTTCCCGACGCATGTCAAACTGGCGGCCAACACCATCGACACGCTGCTCATCAACGCTGCCGAGTGCGAGCCCTACCTGACCACCGACTGCCGCGAGATGCTGGAGTGCAGCGACACGATCATCTCCGGCATCACCGCTGTCATGAAGTACTGCGAGATCCCGCACTGCATCATCGGCATTGAACGCAACAAGCCTGAGTGCATCGACCTGCTCACCTCGCTGACCCGCGAGATGAAGGGCGTCGAGGTCAAGGGTCTGCCGATGCGCTACCCGCAGGGCGCCGAGAAAACGCTCGTCGAGACCTGCACCGGGCGCGAGGTGCCGCAGGTCGGCCCCTCCGGCAAGCCGGGCCTGCCCGCCGACGTGGGCTGCGTCATCATGAACGTGACGAGCGTCTCCACGCTGGGCAAGTTCCTCAAGACCGGCATCCCGCTGGTGACGAAGCGCGTCACCGTCGAGGGTGACGCCATCGCCAGGCCCCAGAACATCGAGGTGCCCATCGGCACGCTGTACCGCGACGTCATCGACGCCTGCGGCGGTGTCAAGGAGGGCGTCGAGCTGGGCAAGATCATCTTCGGCGGCCCGATGATGGGCGGCGCTGCCCCCAGCGCCGACTTCCCGGTGCTCAAGCAGAACAACGGCCTGCTGCTGTTCAGCAAGAAGGCCGCCGCGCTGCCCGAGCCGTCCGCCTGCATCCGCTGCGGGCGCTGCATCGAGGCCTGCCCGATGGGTCTTGAGCCCGTCGTCATTGCGCAGGACTTTGCCAACAAGGACTTTGCTGCGCTGAAAGCACGCTGCGTGGATCTCTGCGTAGCCTGCGGCAGCTGCACCTATGCCTGCCCGGCCAAGCGCCCCGTCAGCCAGACGATGGGCCTTGCCAAGGGCTGGTACATGGCCGAGCTGCGGAAAGGAGGCAAATAACCCATGGAAGATCGTCTGATCGTTACCGCCTCGCCGCATATCCGCGATGCATCCACCACCCGCGGGCTGATGGGCAATGTTGTCATTGCGCTGCTGCCCGCCGTGCTGGCCGCGGGTCTGATCTTCGGCGTGCAGGCGCTGGTGCTGGTCGCTGTGACCACCCTGGCCTGTGTGGCGTTTGAGTACATTTATGAAAAGCTGCTGAAAAAGTCCAACACCGTGGGCGACCTGTCCGCCGTTGTCACCGGCATCATTCTGGCGCTGAACATGCCCGTGGGCATGCCGCTCTGGATCGCTGTTGTCGGCGCGTTCGTCGCCATCGTCATCACGAAGCAGCTGTTCGGCGGCCTTGGCTACAACTTCGCCAACCCCGCGCTGGTGGGCCGTATCGTGCTGTTCCTCGGCTTCACCTCCCGCATGACCGCCTACGTCTACCCTGACATGGCCGTTGACGCGCTGGCCTCGGCCACGCCACTGGCCGTGGCCGACAAGACCACGCTGCCCCTGCTGGACGTCTTTTTGGGCTTCCGCGGCGGCATGATGGGCGAGGTCTGCGTGCTGGCCATCCTGCTGGGCTTCGCCTATCTGGTTGCCACCCGGACCATCCAGGCCACCATCCCCGTGACCATCGCTGCCACGGTCTTTGTGCTGACTGCGCTCAACACCGGCAGTGCCTACACCGCCCTGATCGAGTGCATGTCCGGCGGTCTTTTGTTCGGTGCTGTCTTTATGGCGACGGACTACGTGACCAGCCCGTTCACCACCAAGGGCAAGCTGTTCTACGGCGTGTTTATCGGCCTCATCACCTTCCTCATCCGCCACTTCGGCTCGATGAATGAGGGCATGAGCTACGCCATCCTGCTGGGCAACCTGATGACCCCGTGGTTCAACGCCTGGGGCCACCAGACGCCGCTGGGCTACAAAAAGCCCAAAAAAGCCAAGAAAGGCGGTGCGGAATAATGGCTGAAAAGCAAACCACCGAGAAGCAGAGCACTTTCAAAGAGCTTGTGCTGCCCGTCATCGTGCTGGTCGTCATCTGCCTGGTCTGCAGCGCGCTGCTGGCTGTGCTGAACGACATCACCGCTCCCATCATTGCGGAAAACACCCAAGCCGAGACCCTGGCCGCCTATGTCTCCGTCCTGCCCGAGGGCACGACCACCGACAGCATGACCGCCATCGACGGTCTGACCACCGCCAGTGTCGAGGGTGCTGTCAAGACCGCGAACGGCGATGTCGCCGTCAAGGCTGCGGCCTCCGGTTACTCCGGCAAGGACGTCACGGTCTACGTTGCCTTTGACGCCGAGGGTGCCATTTCCGGTATCTCCATCGACGGCTCCACCCAGACCACCGGCATCGGCTCCAAGGTCTCCGGCGATTCCTTCGCCTCCGGCTTTATCGGCTGGAACGGGGGAGAGGTCGCCTCCGGCAGCCCTGTGGACAGCATTGCCGGTGCAACGTATTCCAGCAACGGCGCGTTCAACGCCATCAACGCAGCCATCGACTGCTACAACAATGAGATCAAGGGGGTGCAGTAACGATGAACGAAAAACCGAGCAAGTGGAAGGTTTTTACCGCGGGCATCATCCGTGAGAACCCCGTTCTGCGCCTGGTGCTGGGCTGCTGCTCCGCACTGGCTGTCACCACCACCGTTTCCGGCGCTGTGGGCATGGGCCTGGCCATGACGTTCGTTCTGGTCTGCTCCAACATCGTTATCTCGGCACTGCGCAAGGTCATCCCGGCCAAGGTGCATCTGCCGTGCTACATCGTTATCATCGCAACGTTTGTTACCGTCGTGCAGATGGTGCTGCAGGCGTTCGTGCCCGACCTGTACAAGGCGCTGGGCGTGTATCTGGCGCTGATCGTCGTCAACTGCATCATTCTGGGCCGTGCCGAGATGTTCGCCTGCAAGAACACCGTCGTGGACTCAGCGCTGGACGGTCTGGGCATGGGCATCGGCTACATCCTGACCATGCTGCTCATGTCCTCCATCCGTGAGATCATCGGCAGCGGTACGTGGCTGGGCATCACCATCATCCCCGAGAGCGTGGACCGCATGACCGTCATGAACTCCGCGCCGGGCGGCTTCTTCGTCTTTGGCTGCCTGATGGCCGGCTGTGTCTGGCTGGAGCGCAAGCTGAACAAGCCCATTGAGCGCAAGAGCTGCGGCGACGTCATGCTCGAGAAGATCGACGCCGCCAAGGAAGAACAGAAGGAGGGTGCCACACAATGAGTTCTCAGATCGCAACGTTTGCCACCATCTTCTTCAGCATGATCCTGGTCAACAACTACGTGCTGGTGCAGTTTCTGGGTATCTGCCCGTTCCTCGGCGTTTCCAAAAAGCTGGATTCCTCCGCGGGCATGGGTGCTGCCGTTATCGTCGTCATGGTCATTGCCACGGCTGTGACCTTCCCGCTGCAGATCTTCCTGCTGGATGCCTATAATCTGGGTTACCTGCAGACGATCATCTTCATCCTCGTCATCGCTGTTCTGGTCCAGCTGATCGAGATCACGCTGAAAAAGTACGTCCCGGCGCTGTATCAGTCCCTGGGCGTCTACCTGCCGCTGATTACGACCAACTGCTGCGTGCTGGGCGTCACCATCCTGGCTGTGCAGGACTACTCCGCCGTTGTGGCCGAGTTCGGCTTCGGCCTGGCCTACGCTGAGGCGCTTGTCTGCGCCGCCGGTGCGGGCGTCGGCTTCCTGGTCGCCATGCTGCTGTTCTGCGGCGTGCGTTCCCGCGTCGAGGCCGCCAACCCGCCGGAGAGCTTCAAGGGCCTGCCCATCACGCTGGTTTCTGCCGCTATCACCTCCATGAGCTTCATGGGCTTTGGCGGTCTGGTCGAAAACATCATCAACGCGATATTCTAAGAAAGGGGAATGGAGAGAATGAACCCGATCGTATTTGCTATCGTTGTCGTGGTGGTGCTGGGCCTGGCCGGCGGCGTGATCCTTGTGCTGGCCTCCAAGTTCATGGCTGTGTATGAGGACCCGCGCATCGCGCAGGTCACGGAATGTCTGGCCGGCGCCAACTGCGGCGGCTGCGGCTACGCCGGCTGTGCCGACTACGCCAAGGCCATCGTGGAGAACGGTGCCCCCACCTTCAAGTGTGCCCCGGGCGGCGACAAGACTGCCGACGCCATCAACACCATCATGGGCAATGCCACCGACGACCGCCCCAGCCTGCGCGCCACCGTCATCTGTGCGGGCGGCGAGAACTGCGGCAAGCGGTTTGACTACCAGGGCATCCAGACCTGCGCTGCTGCGGCCTCCATCGCGGGCGGCCCCAGTGCCTGCGCCTATGGCTGCCTGGGTCTGGGCGACTGCACCCGCGCGTGCAAGTTTGACGCCATCCACGTCATCAACGGCGTGGCCGTCGTGGACCGCAAAAAGTGCACCGGCTGCACGGCCTGCACCGTGACCTGCCCGCGCCACGTCATCCAGATGAAGCCCATTGCCCCGCAGCCCGCGGTCAAGTGCTCCAACAAGGACAAGGGCGCGCTGGTCAACAAGACCTGCAAGGTGGGCTGCATTGCCTGCGGCCTCTGCGTGCGCAACTGCCCGAACCAGGCGATCTTCCTGAAGGACAACGTCGCTGTCATCGACTATACCAAGTGCAACGGCTGCGGCACCTGCGTCAGCAAGTGCCCCAAGAAGGCCATCCAGTGGGTCGAGGGCACGCCCCGTCCCATCGACGCCCCCGTGCCCGCGCACGAGGTTCTGAAAACGCGCGTATAATTTTCAGGTAAACATCCCTGTGCTCCCCGCCCAGAATCGGCGGGGAGCTTTTTTGCTTCGCACGGGAGGTATTCATCCCTCCCGTGCGCCTTGCCCAACCCGCCAAATTCCCTCCTGCCCCTACCTATCAACTGTATTTAAAAATTTTATCAAACTATTTTTGAAAAAACCGAGACAAATTCCTAAAACTATGCTATACTGTGTCCAGAATAACAACTCTGGTATTTTTCGGGAGGTTTACACGTATGGAAATCACCAAAGATATTTTGTATGTCGGCGTCAACGACCACCTTGTTGACCTGTTTGAGGGCCAGTACGACGTGCCCAACGGCATGGCGTACAACTCGTACCTGATCTGCGACGACAAGGTCGCCGTCATGGACAGCGTCGATGCCCATTTTACCGACGAGTGGATCACCAAGATCGCCGCTGCACTGGGCGAGCGCACGCCCGACTACTTGGTCGTGCAGCACATGGAGCCTGACCATTCCGGCTCCGTCGCCGCGTTCGCGCAGGCGTACCCCGGCACGACCATCGTCGCGTCCGCCCAGGCGTTCAACATGATGAAGGCCTATTTCGGCACCGACTACGCGGACCGACGCGTCGTCGTCAAGGAGGGGGACACCCTGCCGCTGGGCACCCACACGCTGCACTTTGTCACCGCGCCGATGGTCCACTGGCCCGAGGTCATCATGACCTATGACGATGCAGACAAGGTCCTGTTCAGCGCCGATGCGTTCGGCAAGTTCGGCGCACTCGACGTGGAGGAGCCGTGGCTGTCCGAGGCCCGCCGCTACTTCATCGGCATCGTCGGCAAATACGGCGTGCAGGTGCAGGCCGTGCTGAAAAAGGCCGCCGCGCTGGACATCGAGACCGTCTGCAGCCTGCACGGTCCCGTCCTGCACAAGGAGCAGCTGGGCGATGTGCTGGCCGCCTACGACACCTGGAGTGCCTACCGCCCCGAGACCGAGGGTGTGCTCGTCGCCTACAGCAGCATCTACGGCCACACTGCCGAGGCTGCCAACCGCCTGGCCGAGACCCTGCGCGAGAAGGGCGTGGAGACGGTTGCCATGGACCTGGCCCGCTGCGATATGGCCGAGGCCGTCGCGCAGGCATTCCGCTTCAGCAAGCTGGTTCTGGCCACGCCTACTTACAACGCCGATGTATTCCCCTTCATGAAGGAGTTCATCCATCACCTGACCGAGCGCAACTACCAGAACCGCACGGTGGCCTTTATCGAGAACGGCTCCTGGGCGCCGATGGCCGCCAAGGTCATGACCAAAATGCTTGAGGGCAGCAAGAACCTGACCTACGCTACCACCACCGTCACGGTCCGCGGCGCGCTGAATGCCGCCAGCGAGGCCCAGCTCGCCGCTCTGGCCGATGAGCTGAGCAGGTAATCTCTTTTCCTCTCAACTGCAAGCCCTGCCTCACAGCGCGTCTCTCGCGCCGTGAGGCGGGGTCTTTTTGCGGGCAGGGGGAGAGGAGGACAACAACAAAACAATTGAAAATTTGCGCTTGACAAATCGGGGCAAATCCTGTATACTATCATTTGTCAATCGCATACGGATGATTAGCTCAGCTGGTTAGAGCGCTGCGTTCACATCGCAGAGGTCGAGGGTTCGAGTCCCCCATCCTCCACCAGACAGTTCGTACTCGAACCCAATTCTTTACGGAAAAGGGTTCGGGTACGTTTTTTTATTTGCAGGGTACCGCACACCAGACAGGGGAGAGGTAAATACGCCATGAATTTGAAAAAAGTTCATCACATTGCCGTTATCGGAAGCAACTATGAGAAATCAAGGCGCTTTTATGTGGATCTGTTAGGCTTTTCTGTCATTCGAGAAAATTACAGACCGGAACGCGATGATTACAAAATCGATCTTCAACTCGATGGGATGGAATTAGAACTTTTTATCATTAAAAATTGCCCGAAACGCCCCAGTTATCCAGAGGCTTACGGCCTCCGGCATCTTGCCTTTGCTGTAGACTCTGTCGATGATACCGTAAGAGAATTGAATAAAAAGGGCATCATAACCGAGCCGATCCGAGTCGATGCTTACACAGGCAAAAAAATGACATTCTTTTCCGACCCTGACAATCTTCCTTTGGAAATTCACGAATAAAGTCAGACCGTCAAAAAATTGCATTCTTGCCGTACTGCGTGTGTAGGGGCGGCCATTGGTCGCCAGCGGGGCATGACCTGCCCGAAGGAGGAGTAAGATGGTACAGGTCGATTTGATCACTGGGTTTCTCGGCTCCGGCAAGACGACGTTCCTGCGCCGCTACGTGCAGTATCTCGTCGCGCAGGGGCACAGCGTCTGCATTCTGGAAAACGACTTCGGCGCGGTGAACGTCGATGCCATGCTGCTGCAGGACCTGATCGGGGAGCACTGCGACATAGAGACGATCAGTGGCGGCTGTGATTGCGACACCCACCAGCGCCGGATGCGCACCAAACTGATCTCAATGGCAATGCGCGGCTTTGACCGGGTCGTCATTGAGCCGAGCGGCATCTTTGACGTGGACGAGTTCTACGACATTCTGCGGGACGAGCCGCTGGACCGCTGGTATACGCTGGGCAGCGTCATTGCCATTGTGGACGCCAAGCTGGAAAACGAGCTTTCCCCGCAGGCCGACTACCTGCTGGCCTCCGAGGCCGCCAGTGCCGGGCTTGTCGTCATGAGCCGCACGCAGCTGGCCGCGCCCGGCGAGGCGGAAGCGGTCATCGACCACCTGAACCGCGCACTGGCCGGCTGCCATTGTGCCCGCCGCTTTGGCGCGGACGATGTACTGTGCCGGGACTGGAACGCGCTGACAACCGCTGATTTTGCCCGCGTGGATTGCTGCGGCTGGCGGCAGACAAGCTACGTCAAGCTGCATTTTGACGAGCACAAAGCGTTTACCTCGCTGTATTTCCTCGAGGCCGGGCGCAGTGTCGCGCAGGTCCGGCAGGCCGCGCAGACGCTCCTGCACGACGCGAAATACGGCCATGTGCTGCGCGTCAAGGGGTTTATCCCCGACGGCGGCGGCTGGGTCGAGCTGAACGCCGCCCGCGACGCCATAACCGTACAGCCCATTCCCAGCGGTCAGGAGGTGCTGATCGTGATTGGGGAAGGGTTGGATAAGGCCGCGATTGAGACGGCTGTGAGGGGCTGCTAGGCGCGTCTGCGGGTGGATCGAGCGATGCGGAAATTTGCCCAGGTGACACTCGTCACTGCCGCAAACGGCCACGGGGCATCGGGGACGCCGTCCGCTACAGCGTCTGGCGCAAACGATAAGGGCACATGCTGTATCCGCCCGCACCGCGCCGGTTGTTAAACGGTTGTGAATATTTATACGCACGAATAAATATACAGACAGCAAAGCCCCGGGATTTTCTGCTTTGGAAAATCCCGGGGCTGTTGTTATTCAGGGCACATTTTCAAAAATTCCGCTTTTTCTTCTTATTCTTCGTCAAAAGCCTTCGTCCAGTTGTATTCCCGGTGCAGCGTGTGGCCGGTGTCGCTCTGGGCCTTGCGGGCGGTGTATTCGCCGATGATGGCGGACGGCATCAGCAGGGCCTTTTCGACCTCAGACTGAAAGACGAGCTTCGGATTTTTGATCCTGGGGTTCTTCATCAGGTCCTTCCAGTAGGTGTCGTAGTCCATCATGACCGACATCGCCTCAAACAGCGGGGTCAGGCTCTCATACCGGGCAATGACCTTGTTCAAAGCGTCCAAAAACTGCATGTTGGCCTTGCCCTCCATCATGCCGTCGTCCTTGCCTTTGACGTTGCGACGGCAAAAATAGGCCGTCATCTGCAAAATATCCTCGAATGCTTCCATCTGGCCGGTGGTCAGCCGGGCCGAGAGCGTGTCGCGGTCAATGTAGCGCAGCAGCGCCGCCGTGACTTCTTTCTTCGTCGCGGCATCCTCCGGCACCAGCTGGTTGACCGGCTCGGCGTCGGTCTCCACAAAGTCGGTGGTCTCGACGATGTCCGGCGTCTCGGGTGCGCCGTAGTCGTCCTCCACCTCCTCCGGCATACCGCCGGTGACGTAGATACGATAATTTTCCAGGTCCTCCAAAATTGCGCGGGACAGGTAGGGCAGGGGAGCGCTCTTGGTGCGTGCCACCGGGATGACCTTGGCGGCGTAGCGGGTGGCGACACCCTCGAACCAGCGGCGCAGACCGCCGCAGTTGTCAATGACGTTGTTCATCGTCTGGAAGAACGTCGCGTTGCCGCCGTCGATCATCTTATCATTGCCGCGCGGTGTGCCTGCCATTTTTACCATAGCATCGATGATCGTGCGCACGGCGTCCATCTCGTCCGCCGTCAGCTCGCGGATCAGCTTGTCGGGCTCTGCCTTGATCTCCAGCTCCTGGCGCAGCAATTCCGGCGTAGCACCGTAGGAATAGGGGATCGTCGTCTCGGGCACCGAGACATACTCGAGCGTCAGCACGTTCGGGTCGTCGTCCAGCGTGCCGGTCTCGGCCAGGGTCAGCTTGCCCTTCTTGCTGCGGACCCGGTTGGACATGGATTTTGTGATCTCGTTCAGCTTGTCATCGGCGACCTGCTTGTCCACCGGCTCAATGGTGACGGCAATCGCAATGACGCGCTGACGATCTTTTTCGTAGACCTCATAGTCAAAATAGATGTCGGTGTGGCCGTTGATCTCGCTCTTGGCCTTGTCCAGCACGGTGCGGCGCACGTGGGCCCAGTTGGCCGCATTGCAGTCCACCTGCTTTTTCAGCGTCTCAATGTTCCAGACCAGCGGTTCGCCCTTCTCTTTTTTGGTGATGTACAGGTTCTGGTAGCTCTTGCACAGCTCATAAATTTTCAGACTATACTGGCTCTTCATCGGGAGCGTATAGGTGATATTCATCGTTGTGTAGAACTCTTTTAGCTGGATCAGGTGCGGCTTGAGCGACTGGTCGAGCGTCAGCACGATCTTGCCGGTGCCCTCGTCGATGGTCGCGCTGGAAAGCCAGCGGAACATCGTGATTTTCTGGGTGCCCGCCAGGCGGATCCACTGGACCTTGGCGTTGGCGATGTCCTCGATGTTTTTCTTGACCTGCTTGTACATCGAGCCGTTGTGCGGGTCAACGCCGCAGAGCTTCAAAAACTCGTAGATCGACATCTCGTACCGGGGCAGCTCGGTGTCCGACGGCTTGATCATCGCGAAAATGTGCAGCATCAGCTTTTGCTGGCTCAGCGAAAGGCTGTACATTGCGTTCTGAATCAGATCGTTGGATTTGCGGACAATCGTCTGATTGCCGCGCCCGCTATAGGTAGCAACAGGGGCCGAAGGCGACGCCTTGGCAGACTTCGCCCCCTGCTTTTTGTTATGGTTGGCTTTTGGGGTCGTTTTCAACGTACTTTGGGGTGTCATTTGCAAAACCTCATCTTTACAACACGCTAAACGTATCATAGCAGATTGTGCGCGCTGTGTCAATTATTGTAACATTCAGCACATTTCCTCCGCACCGCAAAAAATCCTGTGTTCTTTTGTTTTGGGATTTTTAGCCCTATTTATATATATTTAGAAAAATAGTATAGCTATGTCGAATATTCCAACACAAATGTGCGCTGTGTTACAACGGTGCTGTGCGCAGCATTCCAACACGAATGTGTAAAACGCAACAATGTGCGGAGCGTAACAACGGTAAAAAAGTTTTTTTGCAGGAAAATGGCGGCAAAGAAAATTTTGTGGGATTTTTAAAAAGTGTCGAGTATAACAACCCCCGGCGCGAAAAAAGGAAAAGTGAGAAATGTGCGCAGCATTCCAACAGGGCGGATGGAAAAATCCTGCCGCGGAGAAATGTGCGCTGAATAACAACCCGTGCTGAAAAATCCTTGTATTGTGCCGTCGATAACAACCCCGGCCCCTGCAGGGCAAACTGTGCGCAGACTAACAACCCACGGCAGGACGCGCCGCAAAAAAACGGATTTTTGCGAATTGTGCGCCGGATAACAACCGCTCTGCCCCGGAAAAAACGAATTGTGCCGTGAATAACAATACCGGCTGTGCGCTGTACGGTGGATTTTTTCAGAAATGTGCCGTCGATAACAACAGCCGCCAAAATTCTACAGTTTGGAAACTGTGCGCCCGATAACAACCCCACTGCCGGAAATGTGCGCTGGATAACAACCCGGTCCGGACACGTTTGGAAAGCAGACGAAATTCCGAAATGTGCTGCCGATAACAATAGCCGAATTTTACCCACCGCGCAAATTGTGCTGTGGATAACAACCTGCCGCCCGCAGAAAAAAGTCCGAATTGTGCGCCCAATAACAACCATTTTTTTGCCCCGCGATGCACACCGCACCGAAATTGTGCTTCCGATAACAACCCCGCCCGCCGTAAACTGTGCGGGGGATTCCAACGCCGGCTCCCCGGAATTGTGTGTAGGATAACAACCTGTATAAAAGAGGCTGCCCGGCAAACTGTGCCGCCGATAACAATACAGCCTGTAGAAAACTGTGCTGCGGATTCCAACCCCCGCCGCCCCGCTCCGGCAGAAAATGTGCGCCGGATAACAACCCCGCCCGCCGCCGAAAAAAATGCCGCCTGTGTTGGAACAAACGGCACAGTTTGAAGTGAAAATTTTATTTTTCTTTTTAAAGGGGGTGTGCTACAATAAGAGAGTAAAAAGCTCCGGCTGCAAGGCGCGGCAGGTGCTCTGGGACGGAAAAGGAAAATAGTACGAAACAAATAACGATATAGTACATTGTGCACTGTGCCGTCTTGTGGTACGATACTACTAAGGTGGTACGATACTACTAAGAAAGAGGAAACAAAAATGACAACATTTAGAAAAATGCGCCGCGGCAAGCGCATCAAGGAATCGTGAGGGTCTGCCGATGAACAAAAAAGCTGTGCCCACCGCCGCGGCGGTGCGGGAACTTGCCATCCTGACCGGAGCCGTGGCCATCATTGCGGCGGCGGTCTACTTCTTCCTTGTGCCCAGCCATGCCTCGGTCAGCAGCATCTCGGGTCTGGGCATCGTGCTGGCAAACTTTGTGCCGCTGCCGCTGTCAGCCATCACGATGATTTTGAATGTCGTGCTGCTCATCATCGGCTTTTTCACCTGCGGTCGGACGGGAGATAATCGCCGTATTGGCCGGACACAGCGGCAGAGAACGGAAGGTATCGTTGTGCTTTGCCATTGCACCGTAGATGTACTCGCCTTTATCGTTCTTAGAGAACAGATCGAAATTCTGCGAAACAGACGGCTTGAAGGTGACGCCGTTCCATGCGTATAAGCCTACATAGCGCGTGTTCTGCTTATTTGCCTTGAGGTCGGCATCCGACTGAGCCGCCAGAATCAGCGTTTTGCCGCCGCCGGTCATATCGCCGAAGGCGAAGGATGCGCGGACCAGATTGCTGCCCTCGTAGGTCAGCGGGAATTCCTGCGAGCTCTGCAGCATGTGAGCGCTCGTGGAGCCGAACATTACAACGGCACGCGAGCCTGCGTTCTGCTGCGGACCGTAGTAGTAACCCCAGGTGCAGGCGAGATCGTCTACGCCGTCCTGGTTGACGTCACCGCTGACGAGAGAGATCATGTTGGAAACGACACTGCCCTCACGGAAGAAGTACGTCCACGCCTGTCTCCAGTTAGAGGGATTGGAGTAATCGTCAGTCTGCAGGTCGTAAATCTCAATGCGGGAATTGCCGACTTCCGGCACATAGACCGCAACCTCGTCCTTACCGTCGTTGTCCCAGTCGCCAGTGGCTACCTGCAGGTAGTTTTTTAACTGATACGGGTTTTCTGCGAAGTTTTCGACCTTTTTGGCGGTCGTGCTGCCTTCGTCGCTGGTGTCGGTCAGA
>ENA-UEQJ01001577-UEQJ01001577.1-human-gut-metagenome-genome-assembly--contig:-NODE-1577-length-17973-cov-11.314595_pt1 | contig 17973 bp, 14 predicted proteins | sample MGYA00242937_ERZ507938 | MGnify/ENA primary metagenome ERZ507938 (study PRJEB26167, sample SAMN06115437) | human gut metagenome | host: Homo sapiens | place: China:Gansu | collected 2015-07-03...
GGAATATTGTTGCCAATGCAGAACGAGTTGATGGAAACCCCATTGGGCTCACCCTCGGTTTTGTAGAGGAACCACAGGCTTTCAAAATCTTTTTCGCTAAACATAATCTTTCGAGTTTTAAGTTTAGCACGAAGGTATGCGAAAGAACCATGCTAGTCAATACGCCAATTTTGGAAGCTTACATTATATCTTTTATTGATTATCAGCCGTTTGTTTTGCCTGCCGAATCGTAATGTTGGCGGCAAATCAATTGTTCCCTTGAATTTAGTATGCAAATCATGCCATTGTGTAGTTTAAAGCATGATGCACTATTTTTATCTTACATAGTTAAAGTCTTTAGATTTATATTAAGAGCTTGTCGTTTTAAATTTTCCGATTAAGTATTTTTATCCGCCCCTTTTTGCGTTTGTTTCCGGTCTGTTTCTCCGCTTTCACTCGTCAGACAGCCCGCTGTCATCCTCGTAAAAACTGAAAAACATCCTCGAAAACAATTTTCAAACCGAGGCAGAGCAAAATTTAAACGGCTCTAATCGAAGCATAAAATTAAAATAGTATTTTGCTAATCTTGTTATAATTCATGTTTCAATAGAGGTATAATTTTCTTAGTGTATATTTGTGCTCCTTTGTCATTCATGTGTGAAGGATCACCAAAAAGATTCTTGTTTGAGGTTATTTCTTCATCTGAGTAAAAATCATATAGGGTAAGGTTGTATTTTTCAATTATCTTTTTTACAGGTTCAAAAGCCTCTGAATTTTTTGCGTTATAAAAAGGTGAAATCATAAACACTAATTTGATGCCTTTCTGTTGTGTATCTTGGATCAGTTTCTCTATATATTTCAGTTTTATGCTGTCTGCTTTAATCTCTGTAGTAGAATTGGCCGATTTAGGCTCATAATTCATAGTGTTGTATATTGGCTTATAGCCTTTAAATACCGATTGTTGAGGGCTTATATTGTCACTTAGCATTTGTATAAATTTCGTGTTGTATTGATAAAGATTAGAATACAATTTATATTTTTCTGTCGGAGATACGTCATTGAAAAGTTCTGTCAGATCAGCTTCATTGTAGTATTGCTTAAGTTGATCTAGATATTTTAGATTATCATTTTGGATTATGTCGAAATCTGTTACCAGGTCATAGATAATCAATTGAGGGGTGTAGCGTTCGGTTATGAGTTTGTATCTGCCATAATGCAGTATAATTCCATTTCCGTCTGTCCCGCAATTATAGCATGAAGTGTTGAGAGAGTCCTCAATGATTGATGGAATATAATGATGGTTAGCTCTTGATGACCCGAATATCAATATGTTTTCATTTGACTTTTTGCAAATGTAATATTGGTTGGCTGTATCTCCTCCTTTTGCATGAGAATTTAAGTAGTCAAAGCAAATACCTGATAATTTGTCTATTGCAAATATTGCAATAAAAAATAAGATCATATAATAGAAAAATCTTTTCATATATTTGTAAATTAGAAGTTTGCATAAATAAATTGGCCGCTGTCAAGTACTCCGATACCAATAATCATAGCAAACAGAATCAAATAGAAAATCCATTTTATTGTTGTTCTGTTTAAGAACGCTAGCCTGTTGGTTAAAAATTCATCTTTCACATCTTTAAATAATAGAATAAAAATTCCAATGAAATATAGTAATATATTTGTATTGGAAGTTTTATAGATGTTTTCGCCAAAATCAGTGAATATTTTTAACACAACTTCACAAGCTGCATTTAAGCTTGGCATACGGAAAAAAATCCATGCAAAATTTACTAATAGGAACGTAACCAGGATTCTTGCTGATTTTATCCAACAGTTGTGTCCCGTATATTTTTGAAGTCCTAAGGCTTTTTCTATAATTTGAAATATGCCGTGTAAGATGCCCCATACGATGAAAGTCCAGTTAGCACCATGCCAAATACCACTTACCAGAAAAGTTATCAGAATATTCCAATAATTTTTTAGCTTGCTGCATCTGCTTCCTCCCAGTGGAATATATACATAGTCTTTCAACCAGCGTGAAAGTGAAATGTGCCATCTTCTCCAGAAATCGGTTACGCTGATTGAGAAATAAGGCCTTTGAAAGTTGTTGATCAAATCAAATCCTAGTGTCTTTGCAATGCCGATTGCCATTAATGAATAACCTGCAAAGTCCCCGTAAATTTGAATGGAGTAAAATACGCTGGCCACAAAATAAGTCATGCCTGAGTGATGTTCATAATTATTATAGACTGTATCAACGTACAACCCCAATCTGTCGGCAACTACAACTTTCAGGAACATACCCCATAGTAATAATTTTAATCCTTGTACGGCTTGGCTATAATTGAATGGATGATGTTGTTTTATTTGGGGCAATAGTTCAGAGGCCTTGCTGATTGGACCGGATGCTATCTGAGGAAAAAATGAAACGAAAAGCAAATAGTCAACGAATGACTTTTCTGCATTTATTTTTTTATAATATACATCCCATAGATATCCTATGGCTTGAAATGTAAAGAAAGAAATGACTAAGGGAATGGCCCAATTCAATCCGGCTAAATTAAATTTTAATCCTAATACCGAAAGCAGTTCATTGCAATTTGTGATAATGAAATTGTAATATTTGAAGACCAATAATGGACCTAAAGTTAATAAAGCAGCGATTGTAATAAATAAGGCTTTTTTATTGATATTCTTTTCAGTGATTATTCCGCTTCCATATGTCACTACAGTTATGTAGAATAGTACTAATGTATAAGCAGCATTGTAATTTGCATATAGTAAATAGCTGACTAGAATAAGGAACGCTTTCTTTATACTATTCAGTTTGGAAGGGATCAGCCAATAGAAAATAAAAATGAAAGGAAATATTAGCCAAAAGTTGAATGTGTTGAATAACATATTGGTAATTTGTTTAATTCTGTTGTTTGTTGCCGATGCGTAAATGTTATTTAAAATGCTAATGTATATCTAACTTAATAAGGTATAATTCCGAGTGGATTGTTTGCGTAATCTCTTGCCGTTTGGAATAACTCTTGTCTGTATAGGTTCCATATGAACAGATTTTAGAATTTAGTCTTTTGGGGGCTTAGTTAGTAAGGTTTGAACACCTCTCTCCAGTTGTAATCCTCCGCTTTAAACGTCTGCGCAAAAATCCGTGCCATGCATCGCAGCACGTAGGCGGCTGCGATGATGATAACCAGCATGATGAGCAGGTTGAGAGGGAAGAGGTGGTTCATTTTGTTTTTTTGCAACATTCCGTTAATATCTCTTTCATACGGTTTTCAAAGACTGATAGAGTGAATTTTTCTTGATACTTTTTATACCCGTTTTCACCCATTTCCTTGCACTGTTCCGGATGATTGATTAAGTAACTTATTTTTTCTGCAAGTTGTTTTACATTTCTTTTTTCAACGATGAATCCGGTTTTACCTTCATCTATGATGTCGGGGATGCCACCCTCGTTGGTGCTGATGCAGGGCAATTTTTGCTGCATGGCCTCAAGCAAGACCACGGGAAAGCATTCGTTGTAAGTGGGGAACACAAAAATATCTGCTTTTTGAAGGCTTTCTGTCTTTTCCTCACCGTATTTCGCACCGTGGGCTATGATATAAGTATCCAATCCGGATTGATGGATTCTGGCATTGAATTCCTGTTCTGTAATGTCACTCCATTTTCCAATGAAATGGCATTTGAATTTCATTCCGGCATCTTTTAATATTTTGCATGCATTCACTAGTTCCCAAACTCCCTTGGTGGTTATCATATTCGACAAAAACAGTATTTGTATTTCCTGATGCTTCTTACTTTTTGTTGATCTTGTTGTGTCAGGAATGCCATTGGGACAAAAGAATACATCTTTCTGTAAAACATATTTTTGGATATCTTTGTAAAGAACTTTTGTCAGTAGGATGACCTTCAATCCCTTGAAGAAATGTTGGTATAAGAAGTTGTCTAATATTTTGTCTTCTCGAGTTGATACACCTTTGTTATGATAGTGAACTACAATTTGTTGTTTCATCAGTTTGAGGAGCATGATTACAAAGAAATCTTTATAAAATGCCCCCCCCTTGGCATTGGGAGTTACGTAACATAAGTTCGGCTTTACTTTTTTGACTTCTTTCCTGATATGTGTCAGCTGTCTGATGAAATCGAACAGCTTTCTGATACCTCCTTTCCCGATGTCATTCAGATCACGTGCCAATGTCAGGTTGAAGTAATGACAGTCAAATATCTCGTTGATTGTTTTGCTGTCGTGTATATATTTCCCTATCATTGCAGCACCGTGGACGGGTGGGGGCATGTGCATGATGAAAAGGATTTTAGGCTTCATTTTTGTTCAGTTATTGATTATTTTGTTTAATTGGTTTCGCATGTTCTGTACAGAATATTGTTCACTCCATTTTGCGCGTGATAGTATATCGTTGCGTTTTAATTGTAGAGCATCGGCCATTTTTTTTGCAAAAAGATTTTCATTTCTTTCTTTAACTACAAATCCATTTATACCATCTATAATCATATCTTGTGCACTGCTAAAATCTGTAACGACACAAGGGACAGCAGACGCTACGGCCTCGACTAAAGCAGTCGACCATCCTTCTTTATAGGATCCCATGACATATAAATCTGATAAACCTAAATAATCTGAAACAAAATCTAGCCCTTGCCGACCAAGAAGAGAGATTGAGTCAGTACAATTCTTTTCTTGAATATATGTTTCTATTTTTTTTCTGTCTTCGCCATCGCCTATAAAGTACAAATGTGATGAAGGATATTCTTGTTTAAATAAAATAAAAGAATCCACAATGAATTGCCAGCCTTTAAACCAATTTAGCCTGCCTGTGATTGTTATTACTATTTCATTGATAGGTATTGAATATTTTCTTCGCAAAGCATCTTTATCTTTAATATTAAAGATATCCGCATCATATCGTGTGGGGAATTGAAATACTTTCTGTGGATTTATTTTTCCTTTGCTTCTATTGATAAATGTTGTGATGGATTCTTTGTCGGCTGCTGCTAATACATACCTTGTATGTGCAGCACATCTGAAAAAGAATTTATCATAAATGTGTTGAAATTTCCTGGCAAACTTATATCGTGATATGCTGAGTGGATTTTCAACACCAGGCATTATTAAACAGACTCTTGGTAAATATTTTTTTGGTAATGCTAATAATACTTCAGGGGTCTGTACAATAATTAGGTCGTACAAATCCAAGGATATTTTATTTAAATGTTTTTTTAAATAAAAGAAATTTTTTATTCTTGTTGGTATTATCGGCTTTTTAAATGACGATTTTTTAATATAAGCGACATTCAAAATATTATAATCGTAGCCATGGACTTCTTTCTTTGTCCATTTCCCTATCTTGTCATTCGCATTTGTTGTTATACCAACTAAATCAATCGTTCCTTCCATTGCTTGTGTTAGGTGTAGAGCAAAAGAAAGGTGACCACCTAATGGATAGTCTGAATAGTTGCAAGGTTCTATAAATAGAATTTTCATAATATCGTTTTTATCGAATGATTTAATTTTTTGGGGACATTGATTTGTAAAATAAGAATGGTAACATAAATTCGTAAAAACCAGTTTCCAAAAGTTGTTTCGAAATAGTATAGAATGCTCCTATGTCTATTCATGATAGAGTAATTCAAATGATTGATTTCTCTTTTTCCTAATAAGGTTAGTATAATTGTTACAGTGGTTTATACTCGAAACAAATTAAAGAAAATGTTTGTTAAAAGATTCAGTCCAATATGTTGCTTTCTTTCTATAAAGGAAAAGTATAAGGAATCTCATTTCTTATATTGGGCAGTATGTTCATAAAAGCACTTCTGCTGTTTGTTGATTTTATATTAAAGTATTCAAGTTTTCATGATCGCCAGTTTATTATTGAGTAATTAATTAAAATCTTCTTTGACTCATCTTTGTGACATAAAGGTTCAATTGATACCTTAGTAGTATATGGTATATTATTTATTACAATACATTTCGTCTTTAGAATATTTGTTCATAAATATTTTCATACTATCTCTTTTGAAATAAACTAATCTTGGGTGAACTGATGAGACACCAATATATTAGTAATTTATAAAGTGGGATAGGTGATGAAAAGCTCTTTTTTAAGGTGTTAAGTTTGAGTAAAATATCGCTTTCATTGGATATAAAATTAAATAACATAGATATTCAAATGCCCGAATGGAAAAGACTTGTGCTTAATCAGAAATGAGCAAAACAAGAGGATTTCAGAATTAGGTTGAAGTCAAGTTATGTATCAAAAGTTAGCGATTCTCTATTATAGAGTTAATCTCTTCTAAAGATATCTCTAGTATATACTTTTTCTTTCACATCATCTAAGCAGCTGTCATAACGGTTGGCAATAATTGCTTTTGATTCACACTTGAATTTCTCTAAATCGTTTACAATTCTAGATCCAAAGAAAGTAGTATCATTATCTAGTGTCGGTTCGTAGATGATAATTTCAGCTCCTTTTGCTTTAATACGTTTCATTACACCTTGGATAGAACTTTGACGGAAATTATCACTATTTGATTTCATGGTTAGTCTGTATACGCCAATCGTTACATTGTGTTCATTATTTATATTCCATTGTGAATTTGCCGTATAATAGCCCGCTTTTTGTAATACTTGTTCTGCGATGAAATCTTTGCGGGTACGGTTCGATTCGACAATAGCATGAATCAAATTTTCTGGAACATCTGCATAATTTGCAAGTAACTGTTTAGTATCTTTCGGCAAACAATAGCCTCCATAACCAAATGATGGGTTATTGTAATGGGTTCCAATACGTGGGTCTAAACAAATGCCATCTATAATAGCTTTGGTATCTAAACCTTTTACTTCTGCATAAGTGTCTAATTCATTAAAGTAACTTACTCGTAAAGCTAAATACGTATTGGCGAATAATTTTACAGCTTCTGCTTCTTTCATGCCCATGAATAAGGTCGGGATATCTTTTTTTATAGCTCCTTCTTGTAATAAGGAGGCAAATTCCTTAGCTTTTTCTTCTAAATGTTCACCGGCAATAGCTTTAATTGCAGCATTTTCGTCATCATGTCCGTCAATGAGTTTCGGATAACCTACAATTATACGACTTGGATATAAATTATCATATAATGCTTTGCTTTCGCGTAAAAATTCAGGAGAAAATAGTAGGTTAAATTTCTTACCCTGCAATGTTGGTATATCTTTGTATTTTCGGGCGTATTTTACATACAAGCTGCGGCAATATCCTACTGGAATTGTACTTTTTATAACCATTACAGCATTCGGATTAACTTCTAATACTAGGTCAATTACCTCTTCCACATGGCTGGTATCAAAATAATTTTTGACAGGATCATAATTTGTCGGAGCTGCAATTACCACAAAATCTGCATTGGCATAAGCAGTTGCTCCATCTAATGTGGCTGTCAAATTCAAATTTTTTTCGGCTAAATATTTTTCAATATATTCATCTTGAATCGGGCTGATATGTTGGTTGATTTTTTCTACTTTTTCAGGCAGCACATCTACAGCCACTACTTTATGATGTTGTGAAAGTAATGTGGCGATGGACAGACCAACATAACCTGTTCCTGCAACGGCAATAGTATAGTTTTTCATTGTTCTAATATTTTAATTACATTTATAATAAGTTGCATACCATTCAGCAAAAGCTCTTAAGCCCTCCCTTAGAGGGGTCGTCGGTTTGAACCCGAAATCCTTTTCCAAAGGTGTTGTATCTGCATATGTGATAGGTACATCTCCCGGTTGCATAGGTACTAATTCCTTATGTGCTTCAAAGTTATAGTCAGCAGGAAGTACTTTTGCTCGTATCAATTCTTCTTGTAAGATTGTAACAAAGTCCAATAGATTTTCCGGTTGATTATTTCCTATATTGTATACTTTATATGGCGGAATAGGTAAACCATCTTCTCCATTCCTTTTTTCTGGAGCATGTTGTACTATGCGTATTATCCCTTCTACTATATCATCGATATAGGTGAAGTCTCGTTTGCAATTCCCATAATTAAAGATTTGGATAGTTTTTCCATCACGAAGTTTGTTTGTAAAACTGAAGTAAGCCATATCTGGTCTACCTGCTGGACCATATACTGTAAAGAATCGCAATCCGGTGGATGGGATATTGTATAATTTCGAGTATGCGTGTGCCATGAGTTCATTACTTTTTTTTGTAGCCGCATATAAGCTGACAGGATTATCTACTTTATCATCTGTGCTATAAGGTATTTTTTTGTTACTACCATATACGCTTGAAGAAGAAGCATAGACAAGATGTTCAATCTTAGGACTTGCATGTCTGCAGGCTTCCAGTATGTTGTAAAAACCTATCAAATTACTTTCCAAATAGGCATCTGGGTTAGTAATACTGTAGCGAACACCAGCTTGAGCTGCTAAGTTTATCACTATGTTAGGTTTATACTTAGTAAAAAGATTGTATACAAGTTCCTTATTGGCTATGTTACCTTTGACAAAAATGAAATTTTGAGATTTGTTCAATTCTTTCAGTCTTGCTTCTTTAAGTGCTACATCGTAATAATCAGTCATTGAATCAATGCCAATAATTTGCATAGATGGATATCGTTTTAATAATTCTAATGCTAAATTACTACCGATAAATCCGGCTACTCCTGTAAGGAATATTATTTTTTTATTTAAGTTAATATTTTTGTTTAACATTTTTATATATTTTAATGGTGAGTATTTGGAATGAATTGCAATGAATAGAGAAGTGTTATTTACTATTAAATCATTTTAAAGCTTTTTGAAAGGTTGTATAGTATGAATTTGCACACGCTTTCATAGAAAAGTTTTGGATAAAGTATTTTTTCAGATTGTTTTTGTTGAAAAAGTTGTAATTGTTATATGCGTTTACCATTGTTTTATAAAATTCTTCTTCACTGAAGTCTTTTGACAAATACCCTATTTCTTCATTTATTATTACATTGGGAATACCGCCTGCAGGTGTACAGACTGGGATTACTCCTAAGGAAATAGCTTCCAAAAGTGATATGGGTAATCCTTCCCATAATGAAGAAAGAATAAAAAAATCGGAGCAAAGTAAATAATCGCAAATATTATTTTTAATTCCTAACCAATATATCCCAGCTTTAGCTTTATTCAGTAAATATTTATTCTCTGGTGTGTTATAAGAAGCTCCAATCATTAGTAAAATCGCATGGTGTCCATTTTCTAGAAATTTATTAAATGTAGAAATGAGCAGCTCTTGATTTTTTTGCTTATCACAACGTGCTATATGAATAAATACTGTGTCATCAGGATTTTGTTTTAACTCTTGAACCTCTTTTTTTACAGCTTCTAACTGATTACTTGGAAACAACTCGGAACGTCCATTATTAATATTAGTTGCATTATTTAATCTATAAAGTTTATTGTAGGATTTGAAACAGATATCGGATATTGTAATTGGGTTTATTCTTTTTTTATAGAAAAATTTATATAATGGGGTAAGATATTTATTTTTTTGACAAATCTCAGCTAAGTTATGTAGCGTATGGAAATAGATTGTTTTTTTATATAGAAGAGCAGGGGCAAAAAGACAAATAGCATCAGTATGTGCATGTACAATATCTGGTTTCTCTTTTTTTATTAATGTAAATATTTTCCATAGTGCTTTTAATTGTAGGCCACTTTTGCAACCTAAATTAATGTATTTGATTTGAGGAGAGATTTCTTTTTTGTAATAACTATTATCTTTTTTAGTATCATCTTCGATTATGCATAAAGTTATATCGTTGTTTTTTGCTAATTCATTAGATAAATCTATGACGAATCGTTCAGCACCAGCCCAAGAAGTGCTATAATGTATTTCTAGAATTTTCATTTTTTTGCTTCATTGTAGGTTTCAATGTATTTGTTTACCATTTTTGAAATTGAAAACTTTGTCTTGATAGTCTTCAATCCTTCAAGTGAGAGATTATTATGTAATGCATCGTCTTCTAATATTTGCAACAATATATTTGTCATTTCTAAATCATCGTGAGGCTTAACGATATAACCGTTCTTTCCGTTTTCGATGATTTCCGAAGTTCCTCCGCCATCTGTTGCTATTACAGGAGTGCCGCAGGCCATTGATTCCATGATACTGTTTGATACCCCTTCCGCATGTAGATCACTATTGCTACATAATAATGATACATCAGAAAGTTTTAATAAATCAATAACATCTTGTCTAAAGCCTAAAAAGAGGGTGTTAGTTATTCTTTTTTCTTGTGCATATTTTTTGAGTTTGTTTTCCATGTTTCCACGACCGATGATAAGAAATTTTATATCGTTTCGTTTTTGTTGTACTCTTAATGCAACGTTTAGAAACATATAATAATCCTTTTCTGGAGTAACACGTGCAACCATTGATACAATTTTGTTGTCTCCTAATTTTAATTCATTTCGTAGTTTGTCAGAATTGCTGGCTGTGGATAAGCGATCAGAATTAAATCCATTGTATATGACAATTGATTTTTTTAGAGGAGCTTTATGAGATAGTATACCTGCATACGAGTTACTTATAATTTTGTCTGAAAATAAATAGACTAATTGATATATAAAAGATTGTATGAATGAATCTTTATTCCCATCTGCTAAATATCCGGCGATATAGAAAAATTTCCTATAAAACAATCGAGGTAGAAGATAAATGCCTATTCTATATCCGCTCCAATCGTGGACTATATCTGGCTTAATCTCATTTAATAACCTCCATAATGATTTATAGGTTTGTAAGCGAGAACATTGTCTGTCTATCTTCTCATATCTTTCTAAACATTCTATGACATAGGGATAATCTAATTCATGCGTTTTTCCGTCATCAATGTATAATAAATAAAGTTTATAATTACTTGTTTGGTATAAATACCTGATGAGTTCTCCCATCCTGCGCTCTTTTCCTCCTCCGGATAGAGAGCCAATGAAAACGATCTTTTGCATTTTTTATGTATGATTGGTTTTTACATTCTCCTATGATTATGCCAAATATCGCAAAATAATGTGCAAACTGATAAATCCAGGCTGAAAGGCAAATAAAAAGTATTGCTATCATGAAGCCTAGGCATATAAAAACTGTAGGCCGATTTTTGTTTATTGATATTGTGTTGATTATAATTTTAATTATTGAGTAAAAGAATATAATGAGCAAACAGAATCCTATTATTCCATTTTCCGCTAATTGTCCAATATATTCTTGATGGAAAATAAATGGTAAATGAGAATAATAAGGTGCATTCTGAAGACCTACGCCACATATTGGATGTTCTAGCCATATTTCCCAGCCTAAATATACGTGGATTGCACGGTCTCCTAATAAATCTAAGATGGGAATATTAGTAGGATTGGAATTTTGTGCTTGGTCTTCAATGGTAGCAAATCTACTGCCAATAGATGTATTTTCAATGATATAGTCAGAGATAGAAGCAAAGATAATAATACCCAAAGGCAGTAATAGCCATGTGATGGGATTCTTTGTTTTAATTTTTGTTAGATAAGAAAAAATGAGTATTATTATTATTGCAATGAAGGCTTTTCTTGTTTGTATGGCAAGAATAAGTCCTATGGCTAAAACAATTCCAGCTATAATATAACTTCTTTTAAATAGTTTTTTTGTCCATGCTAACATTAAAATAAAAACAAAAGAAATCATCATGAGTGCGGCATTATTTCCCATTATAGCTCCAAATCTTGTTTCTCCGCCCCAATCTTCTCTACTCGTATCGAATAGGAAAGTTGTAATAGCTGTTATGGTAAATATTATTGCTAAATGTTTAACTGTTTTGGGTGGGTTTTGTATATATAACCAACAAACAGTTGTCATAGTTATTAGTTGGCGAAAGATTATTTGTATATAGAATATATCTTCATTCCATATAATTGGAGAATCATTTACACCATTATATATTCTATGACCTTGTATAATGGAATTAAGAGAAGTAAATAGACACCATAGCCCCCAAATTAAGATTGGTTTTGATAGGATTAATTGTTTCCAAAGTTTATTGTTTTTCCAATTATACAATAGACATATGATAATTGCTAAACTTACGAAACGTCCGCGTAAATCTATGTGAACAATTAAAGCTGTAATTATTTGATATAAAAGGAAAATGTATGTAAAAAATAGGTTGGTATAATATATATCCTTTTTATTCTTTTGCATTGTAAATGGTGATTCTAGAGTTAAATATATGTCTATTCTTTTAGTTTGATCAATTTCCCTAGATCTTTGTCCCATTTTGATGGAGAGAAGCCTCCCATTCCGCTCGTTGGAAAGAATGTCAGTTCGCCAAATTTTATTTTTTGATTGATTTCATAAAAGTCGACTCTTAAGAAAGCATGACCTTTGGATAACTTTGTTGCCAATTCAACCATTTTATTTAGAGTTGTGGGACGTTTGGGCAAGATATCAGCAAACGGAAATTCTTTCGGTTCATGAAACGGTTGATGATTCCAATCCATATCAAAGAAATCTATGACCATCTTACTTTTTCGGCCGCTAATAACTTGACAAAAATGTGGCTTTCCATTGAAACAGAAGAATTTATAATCTGCTAGATCTGCATTCCCATTCTCGTTTAAGTTTTCGATATATTCTTCTGCAATAATTCTTTTTTGAATATTTTTATATGGCCATTCTCTAAAATTGATATAAATGTTTTGTTTTAAGGATTTCTTTAATTCTTCTATTGCTTTGGCTTTGTTGAATGCGTTTTTATTTTCGCAGATGATAACGCCATTACTTCCGCCCCCATGAGTAGTTTTCAGTACAAACTTTTGTGGTAAAATGTCCCATTTAATGTCTTCTGGTTTTTCCCACACCCCTAAAGTAGGGATTATATATTCTTTGCCGATAATATTTGCTACATAATTTTTGGCTTCAAATTTATCGACCATAGCCGTATATTCAGGCTTACGATCGTATAGTTTAAGCCATTGTATTTTTTCACTAAATGTTTGTGGATTCTTTAAATTAAGTTTATACCCCATTTTTAGTCGAAACAAAATCTTTAGATATAATTTATCTGGCAGAAGATATCTTAATTTATATACTAGCTTTATAGCGTATAAATTGAGCGTATTTATGTATTTGTTTAATGGCGTCATATTTTTATTAAATAAGATTTCTTAGAATAAATGCAACGTTTTGGTAATAACTAAATGTATTTGACTAATGTTTCAAATGGTAACCGATAAGAGAGAGGTACTTTATATGATTCTTTTAGATTCCCGATACCTAATACGCAAACGATTTGTTCGTCTTTTGATATGTTTAATCTTTTTGCAACTTCTATCCATTTTTGATCTGGAACAATTGGGCGTTGTATGAAGCAGCATCCTATCCCGAAGGCTTCTAATGATAGTGTAAGATAACTAGCAAATACAGTTGCTGTAATAGCCCATTGTAATTCTTCTGATTTTCTGTATGAGCTGATTTTACCGGTGATAATAATAAATTTATCAACATCATCAGCGAAACCTCCAACTCCTTCCATCCAATCAGACATAAGATGTTTTTTAGTTCTTGGGAGAACATAACAGCGATATCCTTGTCTATTGCAGGCATTGGGACATCGCATTGCTAAAGAAATTGCTTCCTTCAAAACTTTATTGTCGACTGGAATCTGAGCAAATTCTCGTACGCTATGTCGTTTATTAAAAAGTGACTTAATGACTTCAAGCTCTTTTTCATTGAATGTTTTTTTATTGATAATCTGAACTCCTCCTATGTGATGTTCAGATCTAGTTATCTTGCTTGAAAGATGTTTATACAACTTTGATATTTCTTGAATATTTTCGTTTGTCAATTTACCTTGATGGAATTTTAAATATTCTTGTAGGGCATCAGCAAACATTAAAATTGGTTTTGCATTTACATCTCCTCCTTTATTTATATATTGCTCAATAATAGATATTGTTTCTTTAATTTTTGTATATCCAAAGCCGAGACGTACATTCTCTAGCGAAAGTCCTTTCTCTATGGAGTGTACATTACGTAATATTTCTCCTTCTAAACGATTGCTTTTAAATGCCTCTTGAGATAAAACATCGTATATGTAACTGGCTTTTTTTGCTGCAGAATACATATATTTCAATTTCTTAATTATTTCCATTTTTTATTGATTTTATTGATTGAACTAAGTTGTAAATAGATTGATTTCTAATTTCATCGTATTTTCCACTTAAAACGACATCATTTGTTTTGTTTAAAATTAGGGGTAGATCTTCATAATGCTTGAATAAATGGTCTTGTTTATCATATATTAATAATAGTTCTTTTACTTTATTTTTTCCTTCATCAAAAACTGCAAATCTTTTTTCATATATTAAGGAAAAGGCTGTGCCATGAAATGTGTCTGTTATAACACATGTAGCATGTGAGAAATAGAAAATCATATTTTGTGGTGATGGCATAATACTTTTATTGCACCATTTCCTATAAGTTAACAATGATATAATTTCCAATTTTTTCTCCTTGGCATATTGAATTATAGATTCTTGTTGAGGTTGGGTAAAGGAATTGAAATAATATAATAATAAAAATGGTTTTGTAATATGTTTTCTATTTGATAAAATTTTGTAATCTATCGGTGTCAAAAGAAGTGTGGGATCGCATACTATTTTTATAGTATCTGAAGAATATTGTTTTATAAGTTCTTGCGTATATTTATCGCGGACTAGAATAGAAGATATATTTTTTATATTATTATTGCATTCTAATAAGACTTGATGAAAAGTTTCAGGAGATGTATTTGCTGCTGAAATGGCATATGTTATAATCTTTTTATTCTTAAAAATTTTGCCACTGTATATATCAAATCTTTTTTTGAAATAGGGTGAATCAAAATTCCATAATGTGTCACTACCAATAATTATTATGTCAGCTTTGTTCATAAAATCGGACTGGAAATCACAAATTTTAAATATTTTTTGAGCAGACTCATATTTAAACCAACTACCAATAAGAAAGAATGCTTTTTTTAGTTGAAATTTGAATATGCTTTTGATGGCTGGTAGGATACGAGAGCTGAATTGGTGTGATGTTTCTTTAGTATCTCTTTTGTAGAACGCTACTTCAAATCCAATATTAGTAAGTACTTGTTTTAAAGCGAATGCTTGTAAAAAACTGCCACAATTCTCAGAGTTGTATACTGTTACTATAAGTGCTTTTTTCATATTCGTTTTTTTAGTTTTTTCTTAATGTAGCTGTTGATAAAATATCTTTCTTGGGCATTAAATCCTAGGCTGTATATAGTAGCTATTGTTGAAAATAATGTTAAGGTACAAATTACTAATTCATTGTATTTAAAGTGGGGAATGATGTAATATGTTATTATTGGGATAATTAAAGATATGAATGTAATGAAAAAACATTTCCCAAAAACTTGTTTAGAATATTTCCAGAATGGGAGGCCGATAAGTTTCTTGACAATCCATAGGCGAATAAAAAGACACAATATTGCGATTATTAGAGAAATGACGAAAACAGTAACGGGAGGAAAATTATAAGTTAAAAAAATATATGAAATAGGGATGTTTAGCATTGTTATAGTGCCTACTAGTGATTGGTATAATGCAATTCTGCCTGTGGCATGAGCTGCTGTCATTAGTGGATTTGCCATTGCTTCTACTGCCGAGATGGCTATAATATAGCGGACGAATATGACTGTATAATCTGGGATTTGCCCTAACCATAATAAAAGAATAAAGGGGGTTTCTATAGCTATTGGAAGTGAAAGCAATAAAATAAGATAGAATGACATTTTTGAACTTTGAAATATAAGTTTGAACATCTCATCTAAATTATTTTGAGCATAATATTTTGTAATTTGTGGTTTTACGGCTGTGTAAAAATTTCCACTAAATTGTACTATAGCTGTATTGATTTGGTATGCTATTCCACGTGCAGCATTGACGATAGGATCAAAAAACATGTTTAATAGAATGTTTAGCCCTTGCCCCTTTACAAGACCTGCCACTGCCCCGAATAAATTCCATCCTGAGTATGAAAACATTTGTTTGAATAGTTTTTTGTCCTTATAGAATTTAAAACGACATTCAGGAAAATTTTTTAAACAATATGTAATGTATGCTGTAGTTATAATAATATTGGTTAGAAGGATTAAGGCTCCGTAAGAAATAAGATGATCTATGGGGATTATATATAATATATATACAATAATGAGTTTTAGAATTACTTCGATGATGCTAACATATGCATATACTGACATTTTCTCATGTGAAATAATGGAAGCATTATAAGGATTCGCAATTAAGGTTACAATTGTCGATAAGATGGTAAATTGATAAATATAATTTGCTGCGCTTATGCGGTCTATTGGTATTATAAGTTTATTATTAAGAAACCACAAACCAATTGTTTCTGCAAGAATAAGGAATAAGACACATAATATAAAATAGATTGATAGGCTAGTTGAAAAGGTTTTCTTTAATTGTAAGGAATCTCCTTTCCCTAATTCAAAAGTTAAATATCGAGTGACAGAAGAAGACATTGCGCTATTGAAAATTCCACTCATCGCAATTATACCACCAACCACATTATATATACCATAATCTTGTATTCCTAATGCTTGTAGAATAATCCGACTAGTAAAAAGAGAAATTCCTAAAATTAAGAACATTCTAAAATATAACATAATGGTATTTTTTAGAATTCGCTTGTTATTTTCAGCAGTATTTGTCATACTCTCAATCTATAAAACTAAACCTATTGATCTTTATTTTTATTTTACCTTAATATAGTGTCGGTTTCAAACCTTCTTGGTCTGTTGTTTGTATTGTAAATTGTTTTTCAATGTTTATTTCTTTTGGTAGAATCATGTTGTCAAAGCAACACAGAATCTTTCTTTCATCCGTTGAATTTAAAGCATACTTGCCAGTCTGTTGATTCGCTTCAATTCTTCTTCCTTACTGGTTTGTTGTAGATGTTTCAAGAAGTGCAGAAGTCTTTCATTTTTTTCATCTTTTGTGCAGATAACCTGAAAGTCATTCAGACTGAACAGCAGGCTGGTTTTGCGTTCGTTCATGTCGCGGAGTTGTTCCAGTATGCTGATTCTTGAACTGTCATCGTACGTGAAAATCGTTATCTTTTTGCCTTTTTCGCGGGGCATGTTCTCATCGCATTGGTTGCGGAAGAACTGCCTGAAGTAGTGGTAGTCGTTCTGCCCCAATGAATGGCCGAAGAATACCACTTCGTCTGCATCAAGCAAATCATATTGGATGTGGTGCGACTCATAGTGGGGGCTAAACGTTTTGTAGAGGAACGAGTAGCCGTCCATCAGGTCACTTTCATCTTCCACGCCTAATATAATGGAATTGTCTTTCAGGCACCCGTGTACATGTTCGTAGTTAAATTTCTCGGCAATGCCAATTTCTTTTGCTATATGATGCAAGTCTGTATAATTGAAGGAGTAAATCACATCAAACTTACCGTTGGAAATGACAGCCTTGAGTACCTGGGATGCAACTGAGTCACGATTGACAGGGCGTTGCTTCTTCATTCAGATAGTCGCCCGTAAACTTCCAATTTTAGGGCACCCCTTTTTAGACGGGTGCCAGCAGGCACCCGTCTAAAAAAGAGTTCACAAATTTAACGATTATTATTTGCATATTGTCATGGGAAGCAGGTTTTCGTAATCCGTTCTTCCCTTTTTTAATTCTCTGAGCAGCCTGCAGAAGTAATCCCTGAAGGAGACACCTGCCTGTTTGCAGGTTTCTATAAAGGTATTATAGATTGCGGAGTTCTGTATTCCTTTCACGCTTCCGAAGAACAGACTGTTCTTTCGTTGGACAGTGATTGGTCTTATCGCTCTTTCCGCCGCCATATTGTCTATTGAGTATTCTCCGTCATTTCTGTAGGCGAAGATCTGATTCCAGAAGTTCTTCAGATAGTTAAGAGCCTTGCTCATAAGTTCGCTTCGGTTCTCATCCGGATTTGC
>ENA-UEQJ01001599-UEQJ01001599.1-human-gut-metagenome-genome-assembly--contig:-NODE-1599-length-17826-cov-113.572821_pt1 | contig 17826 bp, 19 predicted proteins | sample MGYA00242937_ERZ507938 | MGnify/ENA primary metagenome ERZ507938 (study PRJEB26167, sample SAMN06115437) | human gut metagenome | host: Homo sapiens | place: China:Gansu | collected 2015-07-03...
CGGAAGGCTTTTTCTGGGAAGAGTTTTACCAGACGGATTCCGAGCAAGGCTCCGATTCCTATTACCGGAAGCATCAGGAGGTTCAGTGAGAACGAGCCCCAGGTGATATTGTCCCAGGCAAAGATTTGGAAAGGAACTTTCAGCAGATTGACAACGAGGAAGAACCAGGCGTTAATGCCGATGTATTCCATCTTCTCCTTGCGCATCGAGAGCAGATAGACAGACATTACCGGTCCGGCAGCATTGCCAATCATCGTGGTGAAACCGCCGAGCAATCCGAAGAGGGCAGAATACCACCATTTATGCATCCATCTGTTTTCCTTGCCGAATATTTCGCTCCAAATCATCACCGCCATCGCCAGGGCGAGCGTCCAACCCATCAGTTGGCGGAATCCCTGTGCCGGGACGAGCTTGTCAACAAAAAGTGCTACGAGAAAGCCTAATAAGGCTGTTGGCAAGAGCTTTGCCACAGTCTTCCAGTCGGCTATGCGCTTGTAGTAAGCCACAGCCATGATGTCGGCCATGCAGAGCATCGGCAGGATAACGCCTGTTGATTCCTTGGCTCCGAAAGCCATTGCCATGTAGGGCACGATGAGGAGCATCATTCCCTGCACACCGGTTTTTGACATTCCTATGCACAATGCAGCCAGTGCCAGGATTGACCATTGAAATACGGATAAAGTTTCTAACATTTTCTCTCTTCTTTTTATTTGTTTCTATTCTATTTTTTATTTGTGGGTGCAAAATTACGGCTTCTTTCGTACAATATTATCCATTATATTTGCGTTATCGTAGTGGATATTTGCACAAACGCAGATAATTGGAGATTATGCCTATATTAGAACGAAAGATTGCGCACAAAATGACAACTTTGTGCAGCCATATTACTTATCCGGAGTTCGTTCTGCCCCTGCATAAGCATGCGGAGTATGAACTCATGATTTTCACCCACGGCAGCGGAAAGCAGTTCGTGGGCGAGAGCGTAGCGCCTTATGCTGAAGGCGATGTGGCATTGATAGGAAGCAATGTTCCGCATCTTCATCTTTGTAAAAGCCGGATGAAGAGTGGGGAGAATGTTGAGGGGAGAATACTTGAACCAGGGCTTGAAACAGAACAGGAAGATAGGCTCTATAGTAGTGGCGAAGCCATCCAGTTCAGTCCTCAATTGTTTCCTTCGTCTCTTTTGAATCTACCCGATTACGCCCATATTTCAGAGCTTCTTTCAAAAAGCCAGTATGGAATCCGGTTCTATGATGAGGGTTTGTATGATGAACTCTTAGAGATGATGAAGGCTTTCGATTCATCCACCCACACCTCACGGCTTATCATCCTGCTCCAGATTCTCGACCGTCTGCATCATTGCAAGAAAACGCAACTTCTGTCATCAAAAGCTTATAACAATGCCAACAGACAACCTGAGTTGGAGGAGCCTATCGGCAGAATCTACACCTATTTATATAATAACTTCCGTGAGAAGGTGGTGCTGAAGGATGTTGCCGATTTTGTAGGTCAGAATCCGACTTCGCTTTGCCGCTATTTCAAGAAATCCACCGATAAGAGCATCTTCCAGGTGTTGGCAGAAATCCGCATCGAGTACGCCTGCAAGCTGCTTGCCAATTCAGATCTGACCATCACAGAAGTGGCTTTCAGTTCCGGCTACAATACGCCAACTCTCTTCTTCGAGCAGTTTCAGAAGATTATCCATCTTACTCCTGCTGAATATCGCAGGGAAATCAATGGGACTGCTAAGTGATGGCGAAAGAATGTCTGTTTCCCTTTTGAACCCATTAGTGTCCCGATTTTTACGGGACACTAATGGGTTACGACCTGTCAATGAAATGCGTCTGTTTCCCTTATCTGCGATGCTTGAAAGGCTTATTCCTTTGTTATATCGGATTTTCTGAAAAATATTCTTAAATTTAATGCTGAAAAACTGCATATCTCATCTTTTCTTTGTATTTTTGCAAAAGAATTACGAATTTAAGCACGAAAGATATGATATTACAATTTAAAGTAAAGAATTTCCTTTCTATAAGAGAAGAGCAGACGCTGGATTTTACGGCTTCTGCTGACAAAACGTATGAAGACTACGCTGTTGTTAAAATAAAAGGTGTTCGCATTTCCAAATTGGGTGTTGTTTACGGACCAAACGCATCTGGCAAGAGCAACATCCTCAAAGCTTTGGCTTGGTTCATTTTTTATTTGGTTGCAAGTCGTTCCAAGAAACCTGGTACAGGCACAGGACTGACACCATTCATGATGGATGAGGATAGCCGAAACCAAAACTCATCATTTGAATTGATTTTCTATATTGGTGATGTCAGATATGAATATTCTGTTGTCTTGAACAACCAAAAGATTTATAAGGAAGAACTGTACTTCTATCCCAATAACCGCCGTGCGCTCTTTTATGAGCGTACCTGGAATGAGGACAAGAGCAACTCTTCAATTTCTTTCGGACCATTGCTGAAGTTATCTGCAACACAGAAACTGTTCATAGAGTCAAATTGCATTTCCAATGCTACGGTACTCACAACCTATAAGAATGCAAACGTTGAAAAGAATGTTGAACTTGACAAAGTCTTCAATTATTTTGAAAGCGAGTTCATGCCTTTGCTCAGCAAGAATGATAATCTTGGACAGTTGGCTAACGATGTGGTAAGATTGGATGCTGACAGCAAGAAGTTTATCTGCGAGATGCTTGAAAAGGCTGATTTCAACATTTCCGACATATACATCAAGGAAGAAAAAGGTGAGGTTTCTGAGGAAGCTATGGAGAAGTTCAGAAAGATAGCAAAAATCTTACATATCTCGGAACCACAGGACAAGATCATATCTACAGAAGAATTGTTCTTCACCCACAAGACACCTTTCTATACGGGAAGTCTTTCTAACATGGTGGAATCGGAAGGTACCAACCGTATGTACGGTTTGTCGGCATTGTTATTTACACTTATCAAAAACAATCAGACATTGCTGTGTGATGAGTTGGAGAACTCGCTGCATTACGACCTGTTCACCCATATTATCAAGACATTCCTTGTAAATTCAGACCGGGCACAATTGATATTCTCTACTCATAGTCTTATGCTTCTTGACGAGGATTTTATCCGCAGGGATATGGTGTATTTTGCCAGCAAAAACGAATCGGGAGCGACAGAGATTTATCGTGCCAAAGATTTCGGTCTCCATAAGGAAGTGTCCATCCTCAATGCTTACAGAGCTGGAAAGTTGGGAGCGAAGCCTCAGTTGGGCAGTATATTTATTGACGAATAAGAAAGGAGGTTAACATGGAACAGAGACCGCTTGAATATACCGTCAAAATCTATTGTGAGGGTTTTACTGAATGGTACTACTTTGAATGGTTGCGCACCAACAACCGTTTCAAGTTCTCTATGGAGCCGGACATTCCCAAGAACAGCCGTAGCTCATATAAGCAGAACTTGAAACTCATAGACAAGGAACTTCGCAAGAACCCACAAGAACGTGCTGATGCGATATTTCTCGTCATCGACACCGATACCCTGGTCAAGAACAAAGCGCAATACGCCATTTATCAAGAAGCAAAGGAGAAATACAAAAAGCAAGGAGTTATTTTCATCGAGAGTCACCCTTGCATCGAGATTTGGTTTCTTTATCACCTCATGGACAAGTTTGCACGAACCAACTTCGAAACATACGAGGCTTTGCGTCCTGCCATTGAAAATGTCCTGACAAAATACGAGAAGACAGCTCGCTATTATCAGAAGAACAGCCTATTCCGTGAGAGCATATTGAAAAGCCAAACAAACAGGGAAAAGGCAATAGACTTCTCTATCAAGGCATGTAAATACGAGCCTATTGAGGATGAGATTGCCAATTATACAGAAGTGTTCAAGGCTATCCATTTCTTCCGCTTGCTACAGAAGTTTGCAGAAATCAGGTTACTATTGGCAGAAAAACTACGTGCCAATGTTGCCATTCAACCAAATGTCGCGAGCCATAAATCTTTAGCTATCATGCATAACGAAAATATGATTTGCACATTGAAATATTCGGGTACAATACTCAAATGTATTTTTTTTGATGGACAAACTTTTGACGTTGATGATACAAAACCATTGGATATAGCAGATTCAATAATAGGGTATATTGCAGAAATCATAAAATAACAGCATATTTCTTCGAGCAGTTTCAGAAGATCATCCATCTTACTCCTGCAGAATATCGAAGGGAAATCAATGGGGCTACTAAGTGATGGACAAAATTGCAAAGATACTCTATGATGTTGCAAACATACAGAACTTTGTTATGCGAAAAAGTCAGTAACTTTGCACCGTCAAAAGAATAATTGAAATTTAAAAGATTAGTTTAATTATGGAAAAGGAAATATTATTGAATAATGGAGTGAAGATTCCTACACCGGGCTTCGGAACGTTTCTCACTCCTGATGGAGCAACCTGCGTTGAAGCTGTGAAAGCTGCCATCGCTGCCGGCTACACCCACATCGACACCGCTGCTATCTATAAAAATGAGAAGAGCGTGGGCGAGGGAATCAAGGAAAGTGGAATCAAGCGTGAGAATCTCTTTGTTACCAGCAAGGTTTGGAACACGGAGCGTGGTTACGACAAGACCTTGAAGGCGTTCGATAAGACATTGAGCGATTTAGGGCTTGATTATCTCGACCTCTATCTCATTCACTGGCCAGCCAACGAGTTGCAGTTTGGCAAGGATGCAAATCAGCTGAATGTAGATACTTGGAAAGCGATGGAGCGTCTGCATGAAGAGGGCTTGATTCGCAGCATCGGTCTTTCTAACTTCATGCAGCATCATGCAGAGCCAGTAATGGCGAAGGCAAACATCTGTCCAATGGTTGACCAGATAGAGTATCATCCTGGATTCACCCAGAAGGAGTGTGTTGAGTTCTGCAAGAAGAACAATATTCTTGTGGAAGCATGGAGTCCATTGGGAAGAGGTAATGTCTTGGATAATCCTCTCTTGAAGTCAATTGCTGCCAGCCATGGCAAGAGCGTGGCTCAGGTAGTTATCCGTTGGGTGATGCAGACAGGCGTGCTGCCACTGGTGAAGTCGGTTACTCCAAGCCGAATCAAGGAAAATTTCGATGTATTCGATTTTGAACTCTCTCAGCAGGAAATGTTTGAAATCGCATCTCTGAAGGCTGACAGAATAGGTTCAGACCCCGATACATGTGACTTCTAATACTGTATAGTTTTGGAGTGAAATGCTCCCAAAAACATATAAGATGAAAATGTAAAAAGTTACGGAGATAATTCATATTCTCCGTAACTTTTTACATAAACCACTCACTTTTGGTGTTATTGGGTTTCCCTCAGTTCTTCTATGAGATTTTCAAGAATATAATCATCGCTCATAAGCTGTAAGCCATATTTCGGGTCAGACAGTTGCTGGTACACCTTAGTAGTGTAAAACAAGTTGAGTGCCCTTTCTGCATCAATATGCAGAGCTTCTGCAAGCATCATTATTATTCGGCTTTGTTTGCGCCATAATACAGAATCTCTCATACTTCTTTCTCCCAGTTTAATAAAGTTTCACTAATGTCGTCTGCCACCCAGTCAAGGCTTTGTGTATGAAGGTCTTCATACCGTTTAATCAGCCTACGATGAATCAGTCCCTGCTTCAGCAGGCGGTCGTGCATCTCCTTTCCGGAAATGCCCAATTTCCGTGCTCCACTCTCTATTGCCATAACGGCGAAGTGAATATGTCTGTATGTATCGTTGTCTGAATATGCCATATTCTGTATTCCGTTTATTTTGTGTTCTTTATTGTTTCTTCATGCTCTAATCATTTGATAGATATGCGCCTGAATCTATGGGATAAGCCAAGTTCAACCCCATATTGGCACTATATATCTGCAAAAATACAAAAAATATTCAGAAAAGTGATTTAATGAATGAATTTTGTTTGCAGGACGAACTTGATTTAACCTTATTTATATGCTAGAGGGTTGTTGATGGCATCTTGAATAACCGGAAATCCTTAATGACCTTAATGACCGTGACCTTAATGACCGGAAAACGCCCCTAAACATTTATTTGTTTTTCTGATGAAACTCCTTCCTTGTCTTAGCCATTACTTCTGTAGCCCTATCATGGGTCTCTATAAGCAATGGGCTTTTGTGATATTGCACAATCTTGACACCAACAGAGTTGTGCCTTTTCTTTTCCTCGATGCATTGGACAATCAAGTCCGGATTTGCCGACTTTGATGTTGGAGTCTTGTCAAAGTTCTGAATATAGGCAGCGTTGGTCAGGAAGAGAATGTCGGAACCTTCCGGGATTTCCTGCATTACCTTAACCATGAGGGTTAACATCATGCGGAACTCTGTAGTGTGAAGGTCGCTGATTACATCACGGCTGATGATATTGCCGTTATGCTCAATCACAACGGCAGCACCACCAGCTCGCTCTTTATGGCCATAATCACATGAGCCACCTATCCAAACGTAATATGTAGATGTGTCTTGTGTCATAATTATTTTATCTTCAACGTCCGTAGGTATTCCTTCTGCTCGGGTGTGATTCTGTAGCTCTCGATGGCTTTCTGGATGGTCTTGTTGTGCGTCCAGGGAGCAAGACGGTTTTGCTCGATGTAGGGAATCGTTGCGTCCCATTGCTTGGCAAGGGCTGTGGCAAAGAACCAGGCTGCCATCATTTTTACGTAATACTCTTCGCTCATTATTGATGCTGGAATTTCAAGATATTCTGCCTTGAAGTCTTTATCCAGGTAATGAGACATAAGTGTCTCTATTCCAAAGCGGCAAGTATATACGTGAGATGATTTACTCCAAGTCTTGATCTTCGCCAATAGTTCCTTCTTGTGTTTGATAAACACCTTCGGAGACATGATGTCGCAAACTGCCCAGTTGTCCACGAATGGCAGGAAGCTGTCTGTCAGACGAATGCATTCCTCGTAGTCTTTCACCTCGGAAATGAGGAGTCCGTGAAGCATGTTCTCATCGTAGTACTGATGAGGAAGCTGATGCAGAAATTCCTCGCATTCTTTCTCCTTTGTAAACTCTTTTGCAAACTTGCGAAGCACAGGAACACGAATGCCTATGAAACTTTCCAAAGGCACTCCCGGTGTCAGTTTGGCTTGGAAAGCAGCATACTGCTTATCCTGCATGGCGAGCAGTCTTTCTTGAAGTAAAGTCATAAATTCTTTGTTTTATAATGCAACATAGAAGGAGCAATTGCCTCTTTATTCCATTCTGCCATATTTCATTTCCACGCCCTCCTTATCATACTGCTTGCGTTTGCCGGTTGGTGGCTCAGTAAGCGTGATGCGAACAACAGCCGTGCGTGAAAGGGAACGGGCGATGCTCTGGTCGAAAGCATCCATGTGGTGAGGAAGAAAACGCTCACAGATTAGTCGGAGACCATGAATCTTCTCTGCTTCATCTGTCACGATTTCTGCCTTGCCGAATGCTATGGCTGATTTGAATTGCAGGGTGAAACTGCCGTCTTTCGGACCAACCGTAGGTGCACAACGGGTTACGGCTGAAAGGCAAACCTCAGGATGAGCCTTGATTGCCTCCAACTTCTTGCCTTCCAGGGCACCATGAAAATACCAGTTCACATCATCATCAGATGCGAGTGACAGGGGTAAACCATAAGGCTTGCCTTCTTCGTCAATAAAACTGACCGTTATATACGGAGCCTTGTGCATTATTTCCAAAGCCCACTCACTATCCATTGCTCTTGATTCCTTTCTCATTTTTATCCAATTATTTTATATCTGTTATACTAAACACCTTTACCATATCAGAAAAAAATACATCTTTCTTTCTATATATATGATCATTTGATATTACTTCTAATGTCTGGATTTGGCTCTGGTTCCGCAGCCATCATTGGCTGTTCCTCAGGAAGTATGTATCTACTGCTGATGTGGAGACCAGAATCATTGTTCGCTTCTATCTCTCCACGCAGTCGTTCTTTCAATTTGGTGTTTCTGTTGATTACCGTCAGATTACGTATTGCATAAGCGAGAGCTTTGGGCTGGCCGATAAGCACACAGATTTTTTTAGCTCTCGTAATGCCTGTATAGATGAGGTTGCGCTGAAGCATCACAAAATGAGTCATCAAAACTGGGATTACCACGATCGGATATTCTGAACCTTGCGATTTATGAATGGTAGAAGCATAGGCCAATGTTAGCTCATCAAGCTCCGTTGCTTCATATTCCACCAGATTGTTGTCAAAGTTGACACATAGTGTGCGGTCTTCTATGTTGACTTTTTCTACAGTTCCGATGTCACCATTGTACACATTCTTATCGTAATTGTTACGTATTTGCATCACACGGTCGCCCAACTTATAAGTTGTACCACCACGGCTTATGCCCAATGTAGTTGTATTGAGTGCTTGCTGTAGCATCAGGTTCAGGTTGGCTGCACCTACCACACTTCTTTGCATCGGCGTAAGTACCTGGATGTTGCTTAAAGGCTGATTGTAAGCCTTTGGCAAGCGATACTTCATAAGTTTTACTATTTCTTCAGCCACTTGTTCCGGGTCTTCATTTTTGATGAAGAAGAAGTCGGTCTGCTTGCCGTTGCTCGTATCTGGATAATGCCCTTGGTTGATGGCATGGGCACTCATGACGATTCTACTGGATTGAGCCTGCCGGAAGATGCGGGTTAGTCGAACTACGGGAATCTTCTCGGAGTCAATAATGTCACGCAAAACATTTCCAGCTCCAACACTTGGCAACTGGTCAATATCACCCACAAGCACCAAGCGCATGTGTTCGGGAATAGCCTTCATTAGATTATACATCAATATGATGTCAATCATGGAACACTCATCCACAATCAGCGCATCACCTTCCAGTGGGTTCTCCTCATTTCGCTTGTAACCATCTTGTGGATTAAACTCCAATAGTCTATGAATGGTCTTGGCTTCCATATTGGTAGCTTCGCTCATTCGCTTGGACGCACGGCCAGTAGGTGCTGCAAGCAAAATCCTCATTCCTGCCGTTTTATACGCAGTAATAATACCTTGCGTAGTTGTGGTCTTACCTGTACCAGGACCGCCAGTCAGTACCATCACTTTCGAGCGGATCGCTTGTTGGATGGCAGCAATCTGAACCTCGTCATATTCTATACCAGAGGCCTTTTCAATCGCTTTAATATCAGCCTTCAATCCGAGGTTATTTGCTCCTTGACTATTTATTAAGGTCAAGAGTTTCTTTGCCGTTCCACGTTCAGAATGATAGAATGGAGGCAGATATATAGCTTCATTCTCACGGATGAGATCTTCCGAAGCAATCATCTCTGAAATGGCTTGTCTGATAGGTTCTTCGTCTGCTTCAAGCAGTTTCTTGGCAGCTTCTATAAGCTGCTCTTCTATAGCATATACATGTCCTTCGTTGGAAAGTTCATTCAAAGTGTAACCTATACCACTTTTGCAACGTCTCAAATCGTTTTTCTCGTAGCCCATCTTAGAGGCAATACCATCAGCGGTTTTAAATCCGATGCCCCAAATATCATCTGCAAGGCGATAAGGATTCTCTTTCACGTTGTTGATGCTTTCCTTCCCGTACTGGCGATATATTTTGGCGGCATAAGCGGTACTTACTCCGTATTGTTGCAGGAAGATCATTACATTCTTGATGTCCTTCTGTTTCTCCCAACTGTCTCGGATTTTCTCTACACGCTTCTTACCGATGCCAGCCACTTCATATAGTCGTTCGATGTCATCTTCAATTACCTCGATGGTATCAGTACCGAACCTCTCAACTATCAGATGAGCATACTTCGGACCAATGCCTTTCACCAGTCCGCTTCCTAAATATTTCTCTATGCCATATACAGTTGCAGGCATCACTTCTTCCCACGTCTCGCATACGAATTGACGTCCGTATCGTTTATCTACTTTCCAGTCACCATTACACAATAGTACAGCCCCCACTGGTACATCCAGCAGGTTGCCCACCAAGGTAACAAGGTCTGAATAATCCTTGACCTTAACCCTCATCACGGAATATCCATTCTCCTGATTTTGGTAGGTAATATGTTCTACTACGCAACGTATCTTTATCATTTATTTTATGTCTATCTCTGTGAAACGATTGAAAGTTCTGCCGTCCCTCGTAACTTTCCCGAAGAACATATCTTCCGGTCTTACCCAATAGGCTTGGTCTCCATAGAGAGCCTGATAAACCACCATGCGCTCCTGAGTCTCGGAGTCGAAGGCAGAATGGATGAACTTGTATTTGCCGCCCTTAAAGTGCTGGAAATATCTTTCTTCCTTTGCCGAAAACTCCATCAGCATTTTCTGGGCAAGGGGAGCGTACCAGGTCTTCACCTCCTGCTCAGTAGGCGTATGACCGCCAGGGAAATGGAAGGCTTGGTTGTAGTGCTTCAGGAAGAGAGGGGAGAAGTGAGCCAGGGTGTCCTGCTCACCGAAAAGTCCCCACACACGATCCTTATAATAGGGGTTGCAATGGTTAAACTGCACGGCTTCCAGTTCCGCAAACTCCCCAATCAGCGCCTCGTCAATCACAAGCCGCTGATTGCCGTCCCTTCTCGGTGCCTTGTATTCATGCTCGCCGATTCGTTCCTTCAGAAACTCCGTCATCATGAAATACGGATTGCCGAGCAGGGCAGGAATGCCCACCACCGGAGCCAGCATCTGGGCGAGGAAAGAGCCGCAGCTGTTGCCCAGAAGCAAGTCGGGCTGCTCCCGGTCGATGATGGAGCGAATCTCCTTCAGTGCCTCCTTGGGGTGCAATGGCAGGTCGGGAGTCAGCACCACCGCCGTCCCCTCAAACGCCTCTTTCAAGGCTCTCGCCATCGGACAACTGCCCGTGGCGAAGAATCCGTGTAGGAATAATATCTTCTTCATGCTTATATTGTATTGTCTGTATCTTTATGTAGTAAATTGGATGGAAGCTGGCTTAAACTCTTGTTTCATTCCTTTTTCCTTACTTCCCAATGACCACTATAGCCACTGCCAACATACACAATATGAGGCATTTTTGCAATACGACGCTTGATGGTTATAATGCTTTTCCCTGATAGTTGAGCCAGTTCACCTGTTGTTATTTTAGGATAAACAGCTACTTGATATTCTATCCATTTATCTAAGTCTTTTCCTTGAGTGCCACCTTGAGGGACATCTTGAGTATCACCTTGAGTATCACCTTGAGTATCACCTTGAGTATCACCTTCATTTTCCACAAAGTTTACCTCAATATTTGGATGAGATTCCTGCCATGCTAAAATCATATTGGGAAATGTGACAGTAAACTGGGCACGGTCGGAGAAGAAGCTTGGAAGCATCCTTTCCTCAAAGTAGGGAAGTGCTTTGATTGGATTGATGATTTTGCCCATACCCGAACCTTTACGCTCCATATAACCCAACTGAGCAAAGATATCTGCGATAACCGGATTGCGTCTGACAGAAGGAATATCTTCTAAGTTCATCGTCTGGATAAGTCTTCCTTCTGGCATGGAACCTGGAGAATATATCACCATACGGTCATCGTACATATCTACATGCACCTCGCTACCTTGAATCAGATAGTCGCGATGAGCCAGGGCATTCACTACAACTTCCATCACGCAACGTTCCATATATTGAGGAATCTCAATGCGCTGCATCGGTTCTTTATACCAAAGGGTACGATTGTTGCGACGGATGAAGGACATGGTGTCTTCAAGAAGAGTTACAAGTCCGCCTGTAATCTCTGCGCTGTCGAGAGCATCGATGCTTCCTCCTGCTTTTGTCTTGCCGTTCCATCTTGTGCAGAACACACGGCTTTGGCGCAATGGACATTCACAACCGATTCGTTGCCAATGCGCACAAAGGTTTCAAGAACGCTGTCGCCCATATAATAATAAGGTGTATCTTCACCGCCATGCACATGAAGAATGAGCAGTTCCTTGTCTTCTACACACTCTATCTTTAAGTCGATTTGGGGCATAGGGTCTATGCGCTCCTTGATTTTCTGACTGATAAATTCTGCATCAGCCTTGGCATCGTTCAATCCTATGATAGTATCGTCATCGGCAATACCAAACAATAGGCAGCCGCCACCTCCATTGGCAAAGGCACTGACGCTCTTTAGCCAACTTTTCACTTTACGGCGTTCCACTTCCTGCTTCTTATCGTATTCAGTAGTCTCACCTATATATTTTGCCATGTCCATGTTTACTTAATTTTATGATTAAACAATATATCTGCAAAAATACAAAAAATATTCAGAAAAATGATTATATGGATTAATTTTGTTGGCAGGGCGAACTTGATTTAACCTTATTTTATATAAGGTAGAGGGATATTTTGATAATCTGAAATCCCTAATGACCGGAAATGACCGGATTCATGAAAATATGTACACATATACATCAAGGGGAGTTTGCTCGTGATGAGTAAACTCCCTAATCTTGTTTTAGGAAGATACGGAATTGTACTGGATGTCAGTAATTTATTCTTGGGTGCCACTTTGAGTGCCATTACATAATTTCTCTTTACCTCACTTTGCAAGTGTCACCTCTCCTTGCCAAAATAAAATCTCACGAAATTATAATTTTTCATAAAAAGAACATTATATGATACTTTTCCTTGTTTAATCCAAAAACGAATCAAAACCATTATATGTCGGTCATATCTGTCTAAAACGTGTTGTTGAGTGACATTTATCCCTGATATTTGTATTTTTCTGTTTGCAAATTTTGTTTGGAAATGAAAACTGCAAACGGAACTGCAAGCAGAATTGCAAACGAAATTGGTAGCGCTAATATCTTTATTCTGCTGTATTTTACTTTGTTAGCGTATTTTTATCTGTTTTCAAAAGCGTTTTCATTAAGCAAGTTTTTATGTGAAACTTTGGGTGACATTTTTATAGATTAGTAGGAGCGCATTCGTTATTATTGCATAACACAGACAGCCAACATAGCGAGTTACTTTTATCTATATTATTGATATTCATAGTATAATCAGTATATTTGCACATAATATTTATAAGATTATTACGTGCAAAAACAATGAATATATATAAAAAGCGCATAGCGGTCAATTCAATTGCGCACACAGTGTATTCGCATTTTCAATAAAGTTTAGTCAGCTGTACTAACATGATTGGATGACATTGGTAAATAAAATGAAAATAAAGCAATAAATTAAGTATAATCTTTTATAAAAATTGCGCAAAAACGCATCATCTTTAAAGAATAATCATTAAATTTGTAGCCATAAAAACATATATATTTATGGGAAGTAAAAAAGATTTGAATCGAATAAAGGTAATTCTGGCAGAGAAGAAGAAAACCAATAAATGGCTTGCTTCTGCCTTAGGAGTTAATGCCGCTACAGTTAGTAAATGGTGTACGAACTCTTCACAGCCATCTCTTGAAACAACGATGAAAATTGCAGAGTTACTGGAAGTAAACTATACAGAACTTATAAGAGTCGAGCCAAAGTTATGAATGCAAAGAATACCTTCACCATCCACACAGAACTGATGGATGGAACTCTATCAGGAGTTAGGAATATCTATATGGGGGCAAACTCTACTTGTCACCTCTACGTTATTCCACGTGATAAAATTAATGTAGCCAACGATATAGCAGACATAGCAGGTCAACCTGCTTTTTATATTCTGCTAGGCGATTCCAATGCATTAAAGCCAGAAGCATACATTGGTCAAACTACCGATTTTTCCAATCGTAAGAATGACCACGTTCAGAAGAAGGATTTCTGGAAGACAGCTCTCGTTTTTATATCAGATAATCATAAGATATATGGAGACGATGTGAAATATTTAGAGTATCTTGGCATAGAATCTGCACAAAGTGTAGATTCGTTTACCTTGCTCAATAGCTCAAATCCACGAAGGCCTAATATTGCACCATACCGTATTAATGATATGGAAGTCTTTTTCCGTGATATACAGTTGCTCAGTCGTTTCTATGGATGTGGTATCTTTGATGCACCAGTAGCAAAGCCTCAATCAGAACATCTGTTCTACGTTCACGCAACAGACCGTCCTGCAGAGGGTATTGGTTATTATGACAAAAACTCTAAACAGTTTGTCCTCGTGAAAGGTTGTATCATCGCAAGTCAGGTGGTTCCAAGTTTCAAATCTGTTGCATCACGTCAGAGTTTCATCGATGAACATTGCAAAAAAGAAAATGGGCAGATTATCCTTCAACATGATGTGCCTATGGATAGTCCAAGTGGTGCAAGTGGAATAATACTCGGCCGACCAAGTAATGGCTGGGATGACTGGAAGGATGCTGATGGCAATAAATTAGGTAATGTCATAGAGCGATAGGAATAAGGTAAATGAAACATGCTTCAATATCCTTCATTCCATTCTGCGGTACAATTGGTTTAATCAGAAGAATATATAATAGGAAAAATAATGAATTTAGAAGAAAAAATCATAAGCGATATAACTGGTAAATTCACAATAGAGGCATATCAGAGAGGCTATCGTTGGGGAAAAGATGAAGTTGAATATCTTCTTGAAGATATCAACGAAATTCCTGATGGTCAAAAGTATTGTCTCCAGCCTGTTGTTGTGAAAAACGTGAATGATACTTATGAACTGATTGACGGTCAGCAACGCCTGACAACTCTCTATTTGATTATGAAGTATCTGAATGCCTACGTTGATATAAAATTTAGCATAGAATACGCTACACGAAAGAGCGAAAATGGGCATATCGGAAGTAAGGAATTGCTTGAAACAATTGATGAAATTGATATTTCTTTACCTTCTAACAATATTGATGAGTTGTTTATCAAGAAATCATATAGTATAGTTAAAACGTGGTTTAATGGTGAAAAGTCTAAGATGATGAGTTTTGCCAATAAACTGCAAAACTATGTCACAATTATCTGGTATGAAGTAGATGACGATGAAGATAGTGTAAATATATTCACACGTCTGAATATAGGTAAAATAAATCTCACCAATGCAGAACTCGTAAAGGCATTATTTCTTTGCCGTGGCAAAAAGGATTCCGAAGGTCGATATGCAGGAAATCCTTATGGCATAGAGGAAAAAAAACAGCATGAAATTGCTCTCGGTTGGGACTCAATGGAGAAAGATTTACATAACGAAAAATTCTGGACTTTCATTACCAATGAAAAGTCTGATCATTATCCCATTCGTATGGAGTTGTTGTTTGATATGATAGAAATGAAGCCGAGCGGCGAGAGTAATTTCTATACATTTAACAGATTCTATGAGAGGTTTAAGAATTCAGACAACCGATATGATACTTGGGAACTGATAGAACGATACATGCAACAGCTAAAAGAGTGGTATCATAGTTTTGACTTATTCCATCATATTGGATTTCTTGTTGCTACTGGCACAAGCGTGAAGTCTCTTCTTGACATAGCTATGAGTACAGATCATCCTATTAAGAAATCTGATTTTAAACTTAGAGTGCTTGATATGATACGGGAGAAGATGGCATTTAAGGTTGGAGACAATGATTTCGGAGAATACATAGACTACGCAGAGCTTAATTACGAAGATCATTCCGAGTTTATACAGTATGTTCTTCTTCTGTTTAATATTGAGACTATCAGACAAAAAGGAGACGAGAATGTCCGTTTCCCATTTTATCGATATAAAAACGAAGGAACATGGTCATTGGAACATATCCATGCTCAAAATTCAGAGAGCCTGAAAACAAACCAAGAATGGAAGGAATGGCTTGAAATTCACAAAAAATCTCTTGAAGGCTTGGAAGTTAGTTCTGACGATAAAAAACAAATTGAAGAGGTTATTGATAAGATGAACACTGTTATTACCCATATTAATGAAAAAGGGTATAAAGGTTCTATAAGGGATGAGTTCAACGCAGTAGCTCCTGCAGTGATCAATATTCTGTCAGATGGTGATGACAAGTCACAGATGCACACCTTGTCAAATATGGCATTATTGTCCGTTGGTGAGAATGCGGCTCTTAACAATTCCACTTTCGATGTTAAACGCATGAAGATTATTGCTATGGATAAAGCTGGAGAGTATATTCCTGTATGTACTCGAAACGTCTTTATGAAGTACTATTCTTACTCAGATACGAAGCTGCATTTCTGGTCAGAAGAAGATAGAAAAGGTTATATAAGTGCTATGAATAATGTCTTATACGACTATAAAGAGAAAAATAGCAACAAAGAAATTAAACTTATAAGGAACAGAATAAATTATGGTAACAGAAAATAAGGAAAGCAAACCTTTTAGTTTCAAGTCTTTTCTTGAACAATATCATGTGGTTATCCCCATGGTGCAGAGAGATTATGCACAGGGGCGTACCACAGATGATGTCACCCGTGTGAGAAATAGATTCTTAGATGCTATTAAGTCATATCTCGTAAAATCAGAAGATGATAACGATGTGATGAAAATGGACTTTATCTATGGAGAGAAGGAACTGGTCTGGAGCACTACTACAGCAAATAAACTGGAGAAAATAATTGTGACACCACTAGATGGTCAACAACGCTTAACTACTTTATATTTACTGCATTGGTATGCTGCAAAAAAAGGTGTTGTAGAAGCAAGTAATTACGAGTTTCTAAACAACTTCACTTATGACATCCGTCCTAGTTCGCGAGACTTTTGCTCACATCTTTTGCAATATGTCCCTGATTGGTCTTTATCGTTTCACGACCAATTGGTTGACCAAAACTGGTTCATGGGTGAATGGCTAAATGACCCCACAGTAATAGGTATGCTTGTAATGCTTGATTCCATCAATGATAAATTTGGCAACATAGCTAATCTTTGGGAAATCTTGACAGGGGAGAAGGCGCGTATAGTCTTTTATTTCCTCCCCTTATCAGAAAATGGACTCTCTGATGAGTTGTATATCAAGATGAATTCTAGAGGAAAGAAATTGACTGCGTTCGAACATTTTAAGGCAGAGTATGAAGATCTGTACGATAAAGACTCTGATGAGGCAAGAGCGGTAAATCATAAATTTGATGTAGAATGGGCAGATACTTTCTTTCCATATCGTAATCAAGATGACATCGTTGACAATGAGTTCATGAAGTATTTCTTTTATGTAAGCCATATCCTTTGCTATGAACAAGGGATTAAGAAGTCTAACGATGAGTTTGAGCTAATTAAACTAGTATATAGCGACTCGCCTCATGCAGTTGCCAATCGCAAATATCTTGAAGATGCTTTTGACTGCTGGTATAGGGTTATGAAAGATTATGGATCGATAGACAATTTCTTTGCGAAATATCTTTCCGGATTTACTTATGAGAAAGGTAAGGTTACTACATTTAAGAGTGTTTACGAATACCTCGATACTCAGAACTTCTTTCATGCATGTGTGAAACTCTATCAGGTAAATAACAATTTTTCATATAGTGACTTTTTGTTTCTTTATGGCATAATTACCTACCTGATTAACAAGGATGCAATAAAAGAAGATGAATTTATTGATCGTCTTCGTACATTGAGAAATCTTATTTGGAATTCTAATTCAGGTGAAATTCGTGGTGATGCTGATTATATGAAAGATTTGCTTTGTGAAGTAAAAGACTTGATGTTGACAGGTGTTATAAACAAGGAACTTTCCCACAAGTTTAATGGCATTCAAATAGAAGAAGAAATCGAGAAGAAAGAGAATAAACAGGAAATAGATATAGAAAACCTTCATAAATTTGAGGATCATCCTTTAATTTATGGCTATGCGTCTGGATTGGGATATAATAATCTTGGTTTGGTTGATACATTTATTTCTTTGTTTGTAACTACTCAGCACCCCTATAGAAAACTTCTCGTTAATAAAGCATAAACTTGATTTTGCTGATTTTCTTCATCCTT
>ENA-UEQJ01001602-UEQJ01001602.1-human-gut-metagenome-genome-assembly--contig:-NODE-1602-length-17796-cov-198.203115_pt1 | contig 17796 bp, 12 predicted proteins | sample MGYA00242937_ERZ507938 | MGnify/ENA primary metagenome ERZ507938 (study PRJEB26167, sample SAMN06115437) | human gut metagenome | host: Homo sapiens | place: China:Gansu | collected 2015-07-03...
AAATACCAGACCGCGTTTTATTCCTATGTATGGATCTGGGCAGCAGTGCCCCAGACAGCACTGATCGCCTGGGCATGTACAGAGTTCCTGTATACCCTGTGGAGAGAAAAAAGTATCCGGAATGTGGCAGCTACATTGCTCCTGGCGGGAATTGTGATCCTGAGCGGGAATCCGGTATCGGATCGGACCGGTTCACAGCTGACACAGGTGGAGACACCCCGGGAGGTGCTTGGGCAGCTGTCGGAATATCACCTGGAAGAGAGAGGAGAGACGGAATATAGCCTATGGGCTCCGAAGGAGATCCTGGCGGCGGCCAGGGCATACAGTGCCGATATCCATCCCGTGTATGGGAGAAGCATCTGGGATGCCGCGCTGGGAAGCTATTCGTACGACACCTACGAGACATGGCAGGAGGACCTGTATCTGTGGATGAACCATCTGGAGGAGACCGGGGAGACGGAGTATGTCCGCACGGAGGAAAATACCGGGGAGCGGACCATTGATTTCAGAACCTGCCTTGACAGTGCGGCGGCCGCAGGAGTAGACTACATTTTACTGCCGGGGGATCTGCCGGAGGATACCGCGGAAAAATTGCAGGAGACCCTGGGGACAGACACAGAGCTGAAGACCACAGCAGGATATTACCTGATAGAAATCGGATAGAAATCGGATAGAAGCCGGATAAAACCGGCCTAGAATTCAGATAACAGAAGGATTGCAATATGGAACAGGATTTGATCAGTATAGTGGTACCGGTATACCGGGCGGAAAACTATATCGAAGAGACACTTGACTGTGTGCGGGCCCAGACCTATACGAACTGGGAGCTGCTGTTAATAGAAGACTGTGGACCGGATCGTAGCAGACAGATCATCGAAGAATATATCCGGCGGACCGGAGACCGGCGGATCCGGCTGCTGACCCATCCCACAAATCTGGGAGCCGCCAGGGCGCGGAACCTGGGAGTGAACGAGGCGCAGGGACGCTACCTGGCTTATCTGGATGCGGACGATCTGTGGGTACCGGAGAAGCTGGAGCGGGAGCTTGCTTTTATGAAGGAGCAGAAGGCTGCTTTTGTGTTCACAGGATATGAATTCGCCGACGAGAACGGCGTAGGAATGGGGAAAATAGTCCATGTACCGACGACCATAAATTATAAGGAAGCCTTGAAAAATACCACGATCTTCACCAGTACGGTAATGTTCGACCTGGAACAGCTGTCAAAAGAAGAGCTGCAGATGCCGCAGATCAAGAGTGAGGATACCGCGTTATGGTGGAGAATACTGCGCGAGGGTACTGTAGCTTGTGGTTTGGATGAAAATTTGGTAAAATATCGGAGAGCGGGGAAATCCCTGTCTTCCAACAAGATAGAAGCTCTGCGCAGGATCTGGAATCTGTATCGTAAGGCAGAGGGAATGTCTGTGCCGAACAGCGCCTGGCATTTCTGCTTCTGGGCAGTACGTGCGGTGAAGCGCAGAATATAGGAGGAGTTTGTGTTGAATACAAACGGTAATTATTATGTGAACAGATTGCGCAGGAGGGAATCCTTCAAGCGCTTGATCAATATAGGACTGTCGGCGATCTGCCTGTTCCTGGAAATTGCCCTGTTTGCCTACATGTGGCAGTTCCACTTCCAGTTCCAGCTGGTAGACCCGCTGCAGAAGATCTGGTACCGCGGCTTCCTGCTGGAGAACGGCATCTACAGCGTGATCCTGATCTTTTTCTCCGTGACCTACGGCGGAATGCGTCTGGGTTATATGAAAAATACGGAGATCATATTTTCCCAGGTGTTTGCAACACTGATGGCGGATGTACTGATCTATGCCGAGCTGTGTATGATGGCGCGTAGTGTGTTCCCGCCGGATATGTTCCTGCTCATGGTCGTGCTGCAGATCGTGGCAGTGATCATCTATGCCAATATTGCGAATAAAATCTATCGTACGGCGTTCCCGCCCAGAGAACTCCTGCTGATCCATGGGGATCGTCCCATCGCGGATATCTGTAAAAAGTTCGAAAGCCGTAAGGATAAATACAAGATCACGAAATGTGAACATATTAGAAAGGGCGCGGCAGAGCTCTGCAGGGAGATCCTGAGTGATTATCAGAACGGTGAGATCAACGCCGTCGTGATCTGGGATATTAATGAGAAGGACCGCAACACTATACTGAAATTCTGTTATGCACAGTCGATCCGTGTGTATGTAATGCCGAAAATATCAGATGTTATTTTAGTAGGATCCGAGGAGTTACATGTATTTGATACGCCGATCCTGCTGACCAGAGAGTATTCCCTCAGCATGGAGCAGCGGTTCATCAAACGTTCCATTGATGTGATCTGCTCCCTGCTCCTGTTAGTGATCACCTCTCCGCTGATGTTCCTGACGGCACTGGCCATCAAGCTGTATGACGGCGGCCCGGTATTGTACAAGCAGGTGCGCTGTACTATTGGCCAGAGAGAGTTCTATATCATGAAGTTCCGCAGCATGCGCACCGATGCGGAGAAGGACGGCGTAGCCCGCCTGGCACAGAAAAATGACAACCGCATCACTCCGATCGGAAAAGTGATCCGCAAATGCCGTCTGGACGAACTTCCGCAGCTGATCAACATCCTGCGGGGAGACATGTCCTTCATCGGTCCCAGACCGGAACGACCGGAGATCATTGCCCAGTATACCGAAGTCATGCCGGAGTTCGCCTTCCGTATGAAGGTGAAGGCGGGACTGGCGGGATTCGCCCAGGTATACGGAAAATACAATACTTCTCCGTACGATAAGTTAAAACTGGATTTAACATATATTGAAAATTATTCTGTATGGCTCGATCTGAAGCTGATGCTTCTGACACTGAAGGTACTGTTCTGGCCGGACAGCACGGAGGGTGTCGAGAGCGAACAGGTGACGGCCTTCAAGGCAGAGTACGACGGCCGTGCGGAAAAAGACGATAACTGATCTGAACGTATGGGAATATGACAATATGGGAGGAAGCCTCATGGAAGCAAGCTATGGTAAGGAACCCTTCGATCTGCGGCTGCTGCTCTTGCGGCTGGGCCGTAATCTATGGAAAATACTGGCGCTGACGATACTGGGTACAGTACTGTTCGGCGGCGGTTATTATGTCAAAAATGTGTTGCTGCAGCCCGATCCCGGGTATGCGGCTTCTTCCACTTATAAGGTAGAATATGTCGAGAACCCCAATGCGGCCGGTGCCTACTATATCAACGAAGCCACCTGGAACAGCCTGCTCCACACGGGAGAATTTCTGGATGGTGTGGAGACCCATCTGCAGGAAGCGGCAGAGCGCGGAGATACCGGTGCTGCGGCAGTGCTGGAACAGGGCAGAGACCGCTGGATCGAAGCTTTGTCGGCTGCCCTGCCTTCCGATTTCAGTATTCCGATGACGAAGGCTACGACACAGGATCCAGGGGAGAGCATTGCGCTGGCCCATGCCACGGAAGAGACCATGTGCGGGGAGTTCGCAGAGAGTATGCCGGAGATCACGCGGATCAAAGTGCTGGATCATGGAGACCTCGCAGAGGCAGTGGTGCCGGATGTGCGCCCGGTACGGGCCGTGATCCTGGCGGCGGTGCTGTCCTTGTTTTTCGTAGTGGTGATCTTCCTGTTATGGGAGCTGTCCCGGGACAGCATCTGGCTCCCGGCCACTCTTCGCAGACGGTATGGATTACACAGTCTGGGTACAGTGGAAAGTACGGGATTTGCGGAAAATGTGAAATATCTGCTGGAGAAAGCGGATGCCCATAAGATCGCCGTCTGCGGTGCCCTGCCGGAGGCAGATCCACAGGAGGCCGTGGATAAACTGCGCGAGCTGCAGCCCGCCGGTAGAGAGCAGACCAGCGGCAGAGTGCAGCCCATCGACAGAGAATGGATCGCAGTTCCCAGTCCGCTGCTATGCCCTGAGAGCGCAGAGACGCTGCGGGCAGCGGATGTGGTCCTGTTGGCAGTGCCGGCCGGAGCGACGGTGGGTAAACGCCTGGAGGCTGTGCTGGAATATCTGACCGCACAGGACTGTAAGGTGGACGGAGCCATTTTATGGAATGCGGATGAGATCCTGATCCGGAGCTATTATTTTCTCCCTATGATTGGTTCCGATACAGCAGATAACGATATGAATACGAGAAATACAGAAATGGAACATACAAAGACTACCCAGGCAGAAGGAGAGCAGGCATGAAGGTAGAAGTACTGGCATCGGTAATGAACGCTTCTCTTCGTGAAACCGTACAACATATGAACCTGCAGTCCGATGCGGTGATCATCAACCAATGCGACAGACTCGGGCAGGAGGAAATGCAGATATCCCAGGAAAACGGAGAGGCACGAACCATCCGTTTCTATAGCTTCCCGGATCGGGGCATCGGCAGAAGCCGGAATGAGGCTATTTTGCGGGCAGAAGGAGATATCTGCCTTTTTTCGGATGCAGATATTGTGTATGAGGACGGCTATGAAACGGCGATCCTGGCAGAATTTGAGAAAAATCCGCAGGCAGACATGATCATTTTCAATATCGAAGTTGAGGAATCCCGGCGCACCTACCACATCACGGAGCGGAAACGAGTGCACTGGTACAATTGCGGCCGGTACGGAGCGGTGAGCTTTGCGGTACGCAGGGACAGCCTGCTGGCATCCGGAATCACCTTCTCCCTGTTGTTCGGCGGTGGGGCGAAATACAGTAACGGCGAGGACAGCCTGTTCCTGACAGAATTTATCCAAAAAGGCTATAAAGTCTACACGGCACCGGTGACCATCGGCAGAGAGGAAGCCGGGGAATCCACCTGGTTCCGGGGCTACAATGAGAAATTCTTCCATGACCGCGGTGTACTGTATCATTATCTGTACGGAAGGCTGGCAGGACCGCTGGCACTGCGGTTCCTATATGCTCATAAGGGGACATTGTGCAGTGAAGTGACAATAAAACAGGCGAAGCATTGGATGCGGGACGGCATCCGCGAAGCCAGAAAGCGCGGCTGAGCCTGAACCGCGGCAGACATCGCAGGAGAATACGCCCGAACCGCGGCGGACATCGCGAGAAAACACGCCGGAAATTGAGACAGACATCGTAGGCAGGAAGGGGGTCCCACATGGAAAAAAGTGCACTGGTATATATTGTATTAACACTCGTAACGGTGGGATTCGGCTTCTGCGTGCGCAACAGCGCCTATACGGCAGGATACCTGTCGGGCAGGCGGATGTCTGGAACACCGGTGGGGTACGATCGTCAGCAGGCGAGGAACCTGGTGGCGGAGACCGCCGTATTCTGCCTCCTGGCGGGAGTCTCGGCCTGCCGTATTGCGGTGGGTGGTGACTACTGGGTCTACTGGCTGAAGTTCCAGCTGATCGACCAGGGACGCCACGTGTCCTATGAAAAAGGCTTCGTCGGGCTGGTGAAGCTGTTCCATTGGATCTTCGGCGAGGGCTCCTATCTGCCGATCTTCGGATTTTTTTCGCTGGTCACGGTGTTTTTCTTCCTGAAAGCACTGCATGATCAGGCAGACTGGTATGTATTTTCCCTGTTCCTGCTGCTGACCCAGGGCTTCTATTTTAACAGCATGAACTCCGTGCGGTATTATTTTGCACTGGCGCTGGCCATGTATGCGCAGAAATATGTACTGCGCGGAGAATACGGAAAATTCATTCTCTGGGTACTACTCGGCTGCACGATTCACAAATCTATCCTGCTGGTGATTCCGGCATATATTGTCGTAGATCTGCTGTCACGCGTACACCTGAAAAAATGGCACTACGTGTTGGGCGGCGTGCTGGTATTGTCCCTGATCTTCGGGCAGGATCTCTACCGGAGCATTATATTCAAGTTCTACCCGTATTACAAGGATTCCATGTTCGACAACGGCCAGTTGTCCTACGTGAATATCGGAAAATGCCTGGCGGTGCTGATCCTGTGCCTGATCTACTGGAAGGACAGTATCCGGGATGATCGCAGGAACCGTTACTATTTCTATCTGAACCTGGCGGGACTGGTGCTCTATACCTGTGGCTCCTTCATCCCGGAGGTATCCCGTGTGGCCTATTACCTGATCCAGTCCCAGATATTCCTGATCCCGGGCGTGCTATGGAATGCGAAAAAGGGATGGTTCCGCAACCTGTGCATTGTCGGAGTCGTCGCGGCATATCTGCTGTATTTCGTAATGCTGTTACGTGGCATGTACGATGTGGAGATCAGATTGCTACCTTACCTGAATTGGATATTTGATTAAAAGAGGATTTGATTTATGAGAGTACTGTGGGTCTGCAATATCATGCTCCCGGTGATCGCCGAGGCATTGCATAGAGAAGCTTCCAATAAGGAAGGCTGGCTGTCCGGACTGCTGTCGCAGATCGTGGACCGGGAAGACACCGGCATGACGCTGGCAGTGGCGTTCCCGGCACCCACAGATGCGGAAGCACCGTGGAGACTCCGCGTGCCGGTACCCCGGACGAACCCCTGCGCGACGGATGAATACAATATCACATGTTATGGATTCTGCGAGGACACAGTACACCCCGATCGTTACCAGCTGGGGCTGGAAGAAGAACTGCGTAAGATCACGGAAGATTATGATCCGGATGTGATCCACTGCTTTGGTACGGAATATCCCCATACGCTGGCGGTCTGCCGTGTCTATCCGCATCCGGAGAGGATCCTTTTGGGGATCCAGGGCATCTGTAGCCTCTGTGCGGAAGCCTATTTCGCCGATCTTCCGGAGCGCGTGACGCGCAAAGTGACCTTTCGGGATCTGGTGAAACGGGACAGCCTGCGCAGTCAGCAGGAGAAATTCGCCCGCAGAGGTGTGATGGAGAGAGAAGCCATCGGCCTGGCGGGAAATATCACCGGCAGGACGGCATGGGATCGGGAGGTGACCACCGGGTGGAATCCCGGAGCACAGTATTATCCTATGAATGAGACCCTGCGCGCTTCCTTCTATGAAGGCAGCTGGAACCCGGAGCACTGTGAACCCCACAGCATCTTCGTCAGTCAGGGAGATTATCCCCTGAAGGGCTTGCATTATCTCCTGAAAGCATTGCCCGGGATCCGCAGGGAATTCCCCGATGTGCAGGTGTATGTGGCGGGAAATGATCTGACGGCATACCACACGCTGAAGCAGAAGCTGAAGATCTCCGCCTACGGACAGTATCTCCGGGATCTGATCCGGGAGGGGCAGTTGGAAGACTGCGTGCATTTCACAGGGAAACTGACAGAACAACAGATGCGGGAACGATTCCTCCGAAGTCACCTGTTCCTGTGCTGTTCTTCCCTGGAAAATTCGCCGAACTCCCTGGGCGAAGCCATGTTGTTGGGAGTGCCCTGTGTCAGCACCGAGGTGGGCGGGATCCCCAGTCTGTTCGACGGCGGAAGGGACGGCCTGTGGTGTGAAGGACACCGGCTGACAGAAACGGCTGAAAGCAGCAGAAATACGGCAGATACTGCTGAAAGCAAAAATAACACGTGCAATTCAAAAGAATTAAAAACAACAGAATTGGAAAATATTGTAAAATCCATGGAAAAATCCATTATCGAAATGTGGAGTTCTCCGGGGAAAATGTTGGAATACTCTAAAAATGCAAGAGAACATGCAAGAAAAACCCACGATAAAGAGAAAAATTTTGCAAAATTGCAGGAAATCTATGCAAAGATAGCGGAAAGGCAGGGCTGAGAATGCAGGTGGTATTCGTTTCTAATTATTTTAATCACCATCAGCTGTCCTTCTGCGATGCATTGTATGAACTCCTGGAGGGAAGCTTCTGCTTTCTGCAGACCCAGCCGATGGAGGAAGAGCGGGTGAAGATGGGATGGCAGGCCGAGGAGAGACCGTACGTGTGCTATGTACAGGTGGACGGTACGACTACAGGCGGCCCGGAAGCATTCATGGGCAGGAATCCAGACGAAGAGACTGCGGGCGGACCGGAATGGCAGAACCTACTCCTTACCGCTGACGTGGTGATCTTCGGTGGATGCGATGACGAGAGCTACATCCGGGAACGCCTGGCGGCGGGAAAACCTATCTTCCGCTACAACGAGCGGCTGTATAAAGAAGGACAATGGAAAGCCATCTCTCCCAGAGGACTGCTGCAAAAGTATAAAGACCACACCAGATACCGCAAGGCACCGGTGTATTTCCTGTGTGCCGGAGCCTATGTGCCCTGCGACCTGGGGATCATTCATGCCTATCCGGAGAAAATGCTACGGTTCGGGTATTTTCCCGAGACCAGAGAGTATGTGCCGGGGGAACCGTTTTCACGCAAGAAAAAAGGAAGCATCCTGTGGGCGGCGCGGATGATCGACTGGAAACATCCGGAGCTGGTAGTGAAGACAGCCGCTTATCTGAAAGAACATCTGAAAGAGATTCCTTTTCACATTACGATGATCGGCGGAGGAGAACTGGAGGAAGAAGTACACAGCCTGGCAGAAGAGCTTGGCGTGACGGATAAGATCACCTTCGCAGGCTTCCGGAGCCCGGAGGAGGTCCGGGCAGCCATGGAGGAATCGGAGATCTACCTCGTCACCAGTGACCGAAAGGAAGGCTGGGGAGCCGTGGTCAACGAAGCCATGAACAGCGGCTGCGCCGTCGTGGCGGATCATATGATCGGAGCGGCTCCCTGGATGATCCGACAGAGGGAAAACGGGATCCTCTATCACGACGGCTGTGAACAGCAGCTGCAGGAATATGTTGCAGAGCTGCTGCAGGATCCGACAGAGCGCCGCAGACTGGGAGAAGCGGCGCAGCAGACCGTCCGGACGGAATGGAATGCACGGACCGCCGCGGAGAGACTGGTCAGACTGAGTCGTGAGATGGGATTCCTAACCGGTGCCCCCGGTACCACACCTGCAGAGCCGGCACTACTTGCACCCGACCAATGCCTTCCGGCACCGCCCGTCCCCACACTGTGGACAGACGGCCCCTGCTCCCCGGCCCCGGTGATCCCGGAGCGAAGGATGTATCGATATTTAACGGAAAGAAATAAAGAGGACAGAACGTGAACAGTAATGAGACCAACCAGCCGGTGATCAGTGTGATCGTGCCGGTGTACAATATCATACCTTATCTGCCCCGCTGCGTGGAGAGCCTGCAGAAGCAGACCTATCCGGAGCTGGAGATCCTGTTGATCGACGACGGCTCCACCGATGACACTCCGGCGCTGTGCGACCGGTTGGCGGAAAATGACCCGCGTATCCGCGTCTTCCACAAGGAGAACGGAGGTCCCTCTTCCGCGAGGAACTTCGGACTGACGCAGGCCGCCGGAGCATATGTGGGATTCGTGGACAGCGATGACTATGTGGATGCCGATATGTACGAGCGCCTGTACCGGGCGATCGCGACTACACATATGCCCATTGCACAGGCAGGCAGGGATGAGATTGATCAGGACGGCAACATCTTACCGAATATCTGCGAACCGGTATCCGAAGAACAGGTGATCCCGGCAGAGGATTTCTTAAAAGAGCTGCTGATGCACCGGGGAGACTGCTCCTTCTGTACCAAGCTGTTGCAAAAGGATCTGTTCACAAAGGAAAAATTCCCGGTGGGAGCGCTGAATGAGGATTTCCATCTGCTGGTGAAACTGCTGACGGACGAGGAGAACATCGTTCCCGGGATTGCGTGCATTCCGGGTCAGACTTATCATGTCTTTTACCGCCAGGACAGCAACACCAGAGATAAAAACCGGTTCTCCCGAGTGTTCGCGGACAACATCGATAACGCGGATATGGTACTGCGGCTGGTGGAGGCGAGATACCCGGAGCTGACGGAGATCGCCTTCCGGTTCGGTGTCTTCCAGAGACTGGACTATATGCTGCATATTCCCATAGCACAGATGACCGGGGACAATGCGTTCTACCGCAGCGTCGTGAAGAGCCTGCGGAAGGGATGGTGGCGCGCTATGAGAAACCCTTACCTTACAAAAAAGAATAAGTGTTATCATACACTGTTTGCCATAGCACCGAAGGGGATCCGGGTGCTGCACAAGAAACTGAAGCACATATGAAGAGCACATATTAAAGAAAGAATTGAGTTTCATGAAAAGAAAATTAGCATTTCTGGGAGCCATTCTCCTGGCGGCATTCATATTTACCTACGAGGGCAATACCTACCGGACCCATGCACTGGACGAGGAAGATCAGGCATGGATCGACGAGGCCGGGGAAGCATTGCAGAAGATCGTGGAAGAACGGGAAATCATGGCACTGGTCTATCTGTGTGATGAGCTGCCGATCCGCTCGGAAGCGGATAACAGCAGTGCAATCGCAGGCACCGCAACCAGCGGACAGATGGTGGAGATCCTGGATGTGGCCGTGGATGAGGACTATCAGGTCTGGGAAAAAGTGTCCGCGGAGATCAGCGGTAAGACCTATGTAGGATACATCCCCAGAGATCATCTGGCATGCTCCGACGAACGTTTTCTGGAATGGGAAGAACTGTATGGCATGAATCCAGGAGCGGAAGTGATGCTGGCAGAGGAAAATGCCACGGGCGTCTATGCGGATATCGAAGAGTTCCCGGAGAGCTACCGCCCGGCATTGCAGGCGTTGAAACAGCAGCATCCCAACTGGACTTTTGTGCGGCAGAATACGGGACTGGATTTCCAGACGGTGGTAAACAATGAATTACAGGGCGGAAAAAGTCTGGTCTATAAGAGCTACGGGGACTATTGCAAGGAAGGACAGCACAGTCCTAACTGGTATTTTGCATCGGAGGATGTACTGAAGTTGTATATGGATCCGAGAAATGCGTTACAGGAAAATGCTATTTTCCAGTTTGAACAGCTGACGTACAATGAAAGCTACCACACAGAGGAAGCTGTTAAAAATTTCCTTGAGGGAACTTTTATGAACAGCAGTCAGAACGCGCCCGGAACGGATATGAAGTTCTATCATATTTTCTGGACCATCGGTGCGGAGGAGAACCGTCAGGTCAGTCCGTTCCATCTGGCAGCCAGAGTGCTGCAGGAACAGGGACAGGGCACATCACCACTGATTTCCGGTATTTATCCCGGCTATGAAGGGTATTATAATTATTTCAATGTGGGGGCCTCCGGAAGCACCAACGAACAGGTGATCATCAATGGATTGAATTATGCCAAAAATAATAACTGGAAGGGAGCCTACTATTCCATTCTGGGAGGAGCGGAAGTAATCTCCGCGAATTACATACGGAAGGGCCAGGATACCTTATATTTACAGAAATTCAACGTATCCCCCACAGCCAGCAACCCGATATATACCCACCAGTATATGCAGAACATCTCAGCGCCCACCACGGAAGCCCTGAGCATCAAAAAACTGTATGAGAGTGCCGGAGCACTGGAGAATACCTTTGTATTCAAGATCCCGGTCTACGAAAATATGCCGGCAAGCCCCTGCCCGATGCCGACTTCGTCTACCAACGTGGTATTGCAGGTGCCGTCGGGATATGATGCTGCCGCGATCTATGTGGACGGTGTCGCCTATACTCCGCAGGTGCGGAATAACCGCCGCATCGTTACCCTTCCGGACGGAAATGCACAGGCAGCAGTGGTCTATCGTTATAATGCCAACGGTGCGCCTATCGGCATGTATGTCTGGACCATGGAATACCGTAACAATGCCTATGTGGCGACGGAACAGCCGGAGCTGACAGATCTGCTGACCTACCACGGATTTTCCATCCGTATCACCGGAAAAGCGGGAATTCGTTTTAAGACCGGTATCAGTACCGACCTCAGAGCCAGATTACTGAACGGCGGTGTAAACGGCTATTCCCTGAAGGAATATGGAACGCTGGTCATGAACAATGCCAACCGTGCCTCCTATCCCATGATCAAGGGGGGTGAAAAAGTCATCAGTGGACTGGCCTATGGCACGAACGCTGACGGTTCCCATCAGGACAGCATTTACGAGACTGTGAGCGGAAGATACCGTTATACTTCCGTGCTGGTGGGACTTCCCTCCAGCCAGTACAAGGTGGAATATGCGTTCCGCGGATACATAATACTGAACAAGGACGGCAGAGACATTACAATCTACGGACCGGTACAGGCCCGAAGCATTTATGCACTGGCGGAAATGGTTCTGAACATGGGAACTTACCAGCCGGGATCCGCCGCAGATACTTTTCTGCGGAAGCTGATCAGCGATGCACAGTAACAGTCTGCCAGCTGTCGGCCATCGGAGAACGATCATAGAATTTGATAAAAACAGACAGGACAAAAAGATGAAAAGAAAAGCAACAAAATTCATGGCACTGGCCATAAGCACGGTACTCGTCATTTCCCTGACGGCCTGCGGAGACGGCAACGGTGGGGAAGCAAAGGATGTGGTGACCCCGGTGGAAGCACAGCCGATGCTGTCCGAACTGGAGCTGGAGATCCTTAATCTGGAAACCAAATATAATAAAGGAGAATTCACCGGAGCAGATTACCTCGCACTGGCAGATGCCTATAGCAGAGCAGGCGATATCCGCAAGCAACGGGATATGCTGGAACAGGATTACCGGCTTTACGAAGATGCGGATGCATTTTCCACATTGCAGGGCCTCAGTGTAAATCTGGAGGAAGAGACGGAAGAGATCCGCAGCCGTGCACAGGAAATGTTAAATGATCTGGAACTGCCGGAATATCTGGACGAAAGCGTGAATCTCATCGACAGCGGCGACTGGTTCTCCACCATGATGCCCAAACTGAAGGAAGGACAGCGCAGCTACTATCTGGAGCGGGATGCACAGCCGCTATTCTATGCGCAGGTGGGATATACCGGCGAGGGACAGCGTTTTTCCAAAGTGTGGTATACCGGAAGTGAGACAAAACGCTTCCTGAGTCAGGAAGGAACCATCATCCGCCTGGTGACCGTGACTTCCACGGTGGCAGGGGCAGAGGATCCGACTTCGACTGCGGGAACCGATACAACAGCTGAGACGGCGGACATTCAGGACACCGCCACCCCTCGGGCTGCCACCCCGGCAGACATGGGTGCCTGGAACGGTACTTTTGAGTCCTGGAGCGTGGACTGCGCTACCGGCAGCATTACCCATGAACAGGGTACCATGCAGAAGGGTGTGCTCACCGGTGACTACACCTGTGACGTACATGCCGGAGAGGGCGGACTGGATGCGTTTTCTCTCTGGAACAACCGGGAAGGCATGGAATATATTACTTATACCGGCAGTTTTGATTCCGAGGGAAAGGCGTTGGTAGAACAGCCCTCCGAGGAAATCCGGAAAAAACTGCTGGAAGGAACAGATGATACGGATCTGATCCTCTACGCTTATGATGCGACCGGCGAGAACTGCCTCTGGCAGGGAACCGGTGCGGAGACTTCCGTGGCGGATTATCGATTTGGCGGGGAGCTGATCGGATTGGAGACCCGGCCGGAATATACCTCCTATGAGGTGCCGGAGACTATGGCAACGGATGACGACGGAACAGGAAGCACAGGAGAGACAGGCACTGAAAAACCCCAGATCCGCATCTTTGACGGAGAAATCCAGTGGTTCGACGGAAAATACTGGGTCAGCGCAGGTAATGTGAAAGAGATGGCAAAACAGGATCCTTTTGCAGCATACGAAGAGAACCATGATACGGCAGCACCCGGAGACACAGCGGGAACTACCGGAGGCGATACAACAGACGGAAATGCCGGGCAGAGCATTACCGGAGGCAATACCACCGGAACAGCTGGCGGCAACAAAAATTCCGGAACGATTCAGAAGCCCGAGGCAACCCCGAAGCCTATGACAAAGCCGTCCACCCCAAAACCCGGTACCACCAAACCTTCTGCAACTCCGGCACCCACTGCAACTCCGGTACCGGCAGCAACCCCAGCACCGGCGCAGAGCAATGACAACAGCAGCTCCGGCGGCAGCAGTGACAGTGGAAGCACCGGAGGAGACAGCGGCAGCAGCGGCGGAAGTGACGTGGATATGGAGTGGACACCGGATCTGTTGTAGTCCCGCGCATGCGATAGATCACATTGGACTGTTCAGAGGCAGCCCGGAAAAGTGAAACATTTGGAATGAGGAGGATTTATTCATTGAAATATCCATGGAAACAGAAGATATTGGAATCGAAAAAAATAGAGCTGCTGCTGGTGGCATTGCTCCTATTGGCGGCTATCGTCATCCGGGCATACCATTTCGGAGCGCCGCCCATCGGCGTACATCAGGACGAAGCCATGGCTGCCGTGGATGCCAAAGCACTGGCGGACTACGGTACAGACCGTTACGGAATGCGGTATCCGGTGCATTTTACGGCGTGGGTCAGCAGCCAGATGAGCGTGCTGCTGTCCTACTGCATGATCCCGTTTATTAAGCTCCTGGGATTCTCCACGGTATCCACGAGACTGCCGATGCTGGTGATCAGCTGCCTGGGACTGCTGGCACTGTACCTCTTCGGCAGACAGCTGGCCGGCAAATGGACCGGCATGATCGTGCTGATCCTGGGAACCATCAGCCCCTGGCATTATATGCAGAGCCGGTGGTCCTTTGACTGTAACCTGTTCCCCCATGTGTTCCTGATCGCGGTAGTACTGCTGATCGCCGGACTAAAAAAGAAACCGCTATTGTACCTTTCCATGGTGATGTTCGGACTGTGCTCCTATGCCTACGGAATTGCGGACTATTCGGTACCGCTGTTTTTACTGGTGGTTGCTATTTATCTCCTGCGGCAGCAGGCAGTAAATTGGAAGGAGCTGGCAGCCTGCTTTGTGCTGTACCTAGTGATCGTGCTGCCGGAATTTTTATCCATGCTGCTTACTCTGCTGGGAAAGCCCGGAATCGAGACACCGCTTTTTACGATCCCGTCGTTCCTGTCCAGTAACCGCGGTGATGATATTCTGTTCGCTAACTTCTCCTGGAAACAGCTGTGGGAGAATATCGTCTGGACCTTTACCACCACCTGGGGCTCCGGGGACAAGAGCGTGACCAATACCATGGTGAAATTCGGCCCGGTGTACTATATCACGGATCTGTTCTTTGTCATCGGACTGGTCAGCATCCTCCGCAGACTCCGGGGAATGGAAAAAGAGGAACGTTACCCCTATGTCGCACTGCTGGCGTGGCTGGGCATGGGACTGTGGGTAGGTATCCTTACCAAAAATGTGACAGTGAACCGTATCAATATCATATTCTATCCGGTTCTGATCATCGGGGGCATCGGTATCGCACGCTGCATCCGGAAGGTGCACCTCCTGTCCGTACCCATTGCAGCGGTTTATGGCGTGATGGCACTGATGATGGCACAGATGTATTTTGGCAGCTGGGGAGAACTCAGCCGGATCTACTACTACGATCCCTACATACAGGCGCTGAACTACGCACATACCATCGATTGCGATGCCTATTACATCTATCCGGATCCCCAGGGAATCGATGCCGGCGCTACCTTAGGCGAGATCCTGACTATGTACACCCACCAGATCGATGCACATTACTATCAGGGCATCAGCAACGTACAGGACGGCGTGGAACTCCTCCCGTATAAAGAACGCTACCACTATGAAAACGTCACGGCAGAGACCATAGCGGCCAATGAGGCGTCCGGCGAGCGGGTAGTGTATATCGTGGATTCCGGGCAGAGAGAACTGTTCGATCCGGAGAAGTATGAGATTACTTCCTTCTATGACCGGTTTCATGTGGTGAAAGATAAATCCCAAAAAAGACTTTCATTGGAATTATACCGGAAATGTGATAAAATCATGGCATAGCATGTATGTGGCATGAAATAACGGTAACAATGCATGAGAGACTTAGAATTTTTGATGACTGACTATGGGAGGAAAAGCAGAACATGAAGATAGAATCGATAAAAATCCATAACTATAAGGTTTTTAAAGATGTCGAAGTAAAGGACATTTCCAACATGGCTGTATTCCTTGGAAAAAACGGCGTTGGTAAAACTACCTTTTTTGACGTATTCGGCTTTTTACATGATTGCCTGAACAGTAATGTCAGATCAGCATTAGCTAAAAGAGGCGGATTTAAGGAAGTGGTATCAAGGGAACAAAAGGGCAATATAGAATTTACCATTAAGTTCAGAGCTTCTGAGGAGGAACCATTGATTACCTATGAGATATCCATAGGATTGGATGAGCATGCTAGAGCAGTTGTAAAAAAAGAAGTATTGAGATTTAGAAGAGGACAGAAAGGGTCTCCTTGGAAAGTACTGGACTTCTCTTGTGGGGAAGGAATCGCAGCAGAGGGGAAACTCAACTCTTATGAAGATGTAAATCTGGCAAAACGTCGAAAACAAAAACTGGATTCGCCTGACATTCTGGCGATTAAAGGGTTGGGACAGTTCAAAGAGTTTGAAGCTGTGTCCACATTTCGCCGTTTGATTGAGGATTGGTACGTTGCTGATTTTAGAATTGATGCTGCCAGAGAACGTCAGGAAGCAGAATACGGAGAACAGCTTTCGAGAACCGGAGATAATTTATCAGTTGTAACAAAATACTTATATGACAATCATCCGGATATATTTAACAAGATCATAGAGAATATGAAACTCCGGGTACCCGGTGTCGAAAAGGTGGAGGCACAGGAAACACAGGACGGTTATATTGTGTTAAGATTTCAGGACGGAAAATTCCAAAATCCTTTTTCAGCAAAATATGTTTCTGACGGCACAATAAAAATGTTCACGTATCTTGTCTTGCTGAATGATCCTTTACAGCATGCACTCTTGTGCATAGAAGAACCGGAAAACCAGCTTTACCCGGAATTGTTAGGGGGGCTGGCGGAGGAATTCCGCAATTATGCAAATGCAGGCGGACAGGTGTTTGTGTCTACGCATTCTCCGGATTTTTTAAATGCAGTAGAACTGGAAGAAATTTATTATCTGCAGAAAAAAGATGGATTTACCACAATAAAAAAAGCCTCGGATAATCCGATAGCCAGAAAACTGTGTGAAGCGGGTGATCTGCCCGGGGCATTATGGAAACAGGGGTTATTGGTGGAGGGATAGAATGAAGTTAGTCTTTTTACTGGAAGAAGAATCTATGAAACACTTTTTGGATGGTATATTACCAAAGATATTACCTCCGGATGTTGGTTTCATTACCGTCCCACATGAAGGAAAATCAGATTTACAGAAATCTGTGCCTATTAAACTGCGAGCATGGAAGGAACCGGGAGTGAAATTTGTAATTGTACAGGACCAGGATACCGGTGACTGCCGTGAACTTAAACGCAAGCTTGTAGAATTGTGCGGAGATACAACGCAAGAGGTATTGATTCGTATAGCTTGTCATGAATTGGAGGCATGGTATTTCGGAGATCTGGAGGCGGTATCTAAAGCTTATGGGAAAAACATTACAGTTTTGGCGAAAAAGAAGCAATACAGGGTACCGGATGATATTATTTCACCCAAAAGAGAATTGAAGAAATATCTTCCGGAGCATCAACAAATCAGTGGTGCAAAAAGAATAGCACAGTACATAGATATAAACAGAAATACATCTGAAAGCTTTCAGGCTCTTGTAAGCGGAGTGAGAAAATTGATAAGCTAGATGATACGGTCGTATTGTAGAAAAGACATCGGTGGCAAGATCGATGTCTTTTGCAATATGTGGTATTGTATGCTTACCTGGATAAGTTGTGAAAGATGCGGATACAGCTTGAAATCGTGGATGTTCATGTGCTAAATTATAATTAGGCTTTTGGACAGAACATGCTTCTATTAGATTAGTTCAGAGAAAAGCTGATTAAATCCGGTGGGTAAAACTGGTAAAAAAAAAGAAAAAACGTTGAATGAATTTTAAAAATCTGATTTGGGTATAGAAACCATAAGTTAGTCATGCAATGGTATACTGAATAGGTAT
>ENA-UEQJ01001606-UEQJ01001606.1-human-gut-metagenome-genome-assembly--contig:-NODE-1606-length-17775-cov-77.861566_pt1 | contig 17775 bp, 13 predicted proteins | sample MGYA00242937_ERZ507938 | MGnify/ENA primary metagenome ERZ507938 (study PRJEB26167, sample SAMN06115437) | human gut metagenome | host: Homo sapiens | place: China:Gansu | collected 2015-07-03...
GCGGCGGTAATGTAGTTCTTTTCGCCACATTTCAGGCTGACGCTACCGAAGGTGAAAATCTTTTAAACAACACTAATAAGGTCTCAGTTAACAGACTATGAATTATTAATAATGTATTATAACTATCATTCTGTTTATGCCAAGAAAGCCATAAATTTGATTTATAAATATAATATTCTTAAGCATGTACATCCTTTGTCAAAAATTGAATTTAATAATAAATATGGTATTACTACTGAAAATAATTATGCTTTAACGGCTTTTCTCGAAGGATTTTCAATTTTATTAGAAAAAACTATTATTTCAAGAGGAATATTCTAATTTATCTTTTATTGTTTCAATTTCTTATACTGAAGCTGTATCAATAAAGATTTCTTGTTTAAATAAAATGTTAATACCTGAAAATTTTGAACAGATTATATATGATTATTTATTTGATAAACTATTTGTAACTCAGTTTAAAAAAATCAACGATGAATTTGCTTGTAGAAATTATACAGAGGAAGAAGGAATTGTATCATTTGAATACATACTTAATGAACAATTAATTCAGAAACTAAATAAAGATACAGAATATGATAGCTAATAATATAGAAGAGCTTTTTATTGAAGTATTCAAGAATAATCTAAAAAAAGATGCAAGAACCGTTTCTGTTGCGACATTATTAAGTGATCGATATTTAAAGCGAATTAAATACGATCCTTATTATCAGCGTAATTATGTTTGGGAAAAAGATAAACAGTCTTTTTTTATTGAAAGTGTTATATTAGGAACAGAGATTCCTCCACTTGTTTTCTATAAATCTGGAATGAAAGTGGAAGTTATAGATGGAAGACAGAGATTCGAGACTCTCAAAAGATTTAAAGAAAATGATTTCTCTTTACATTTATCTGGATTATTAGAATTACAGGCTCTTGCAAAAAAGACATTTAGCAAGCTAAATCATGACATCCAACAATTGTTTTTGAATACTAAAATTCGTATTTTTGAATTTGAGATTGTTGGTATGCCTACATTAGATTCTACAATAGAAGATAAAATAAAAAAAGAAATATTTAGGCGATATAATTCTGGTATTACTCCTTTAAACCAATCAGAGATAGATAATGCTAAGTATGATTCAGATTATTTTTCAGATTATTTTAAGCAAGAACTAAAAGCAAATACTGATTTATATAATAAAATAAATAAATGTTTCTTCGGCAATAGTACTAAAATAAAAAATGAGCTTATAGTAGACATGGTCACGTTTTTAAGAAAATCATTGATATTAAGCTCTTTACCGATATTTAGATACGCAGATAGTGGTAAAAATTTCTTTTTGGATTTATTATATGATAACTATATTAGTACAGCTAATGAAAATGAACGATGTGTTGTAGATGATATTAATATTTTGTTAAAACAAATAAATGATATAGCAACCCATATTAAAGTTGATAGTTGCAATGCCTATGAATGTCTTCTATGGGGAATACGTATTCTTAATAATGAGAATGTGACTTTTGATATTAGTAAATATGCTCATGAACTTAATGATCATTACAACAAAAATATCCATATATATCAAACGGATAGCGATCATTATTATGGTAATATAGTGGCTCGATTTACAGATACTGCAACTCTTTTAAATAAATTAGCAAACTTTAATTTTAAGATTTATTTAAGATCTTCTGATTTTAAAAGTAAGATTAATTCTCTCAAGCAAACCGAAAAGGATGCAGAACTTACCATGGATAGACTTGCCAGATTAAGGATTAATAAACCTTCACCTGCGTCGAAGCCTATTGATCAGATTATGTCTGATTTAGCTTCCAACTATTATTTAATTAGACCATCTTATCAAAGACAGGAAAAAATTAGTTTAAAAAAAGCATCTTCTATCATTGAAAGTATTTTATTGGGTATTAAGCTTCCTCCATTATTTATATATGTAAGAAAAGATGGAATAAGAGAAGTTATCGATGGACAACAAAGGTTATTATCAATTATAGGTTTCTTAGGTAGGACCTATACTAATGAGGAAGGTTTAAAAGTTCATTCTATTAATCATAACTTTAAATTAAAAGACTTACGAATACTAAAAAAATATAATGGAAAAAGGTATTCTGATATTATATCAGAAGTTGAAGATACAATATTAGACTTTGATCTAGATGAAATAGAAATTAGCCAAGATTTAAACGAAAAGTTTGAACCTACTGATTTATTTATTAGGTTAAATAGTAAGCCATATCCTATAAAACCTAACACTTTTGAGATGTGGAACTCCATTGTTGATAAAGATGTAATACAATTGATAAAAGGAATTACTGCAAAGTATGTATCTTGGTTTTATATAAAAGCTCTTGATGATATAGAAGAGACGAGAAAAGATAGGATGCAGAATGAAGAGTTGATTACTATTCTTTCATATTTGTGTTATAATAATATTAAAACGGGTGATTTTACTAAAGTTCTTGGATTTTATCCTCGTATGGAGAAATTTACTTGTAGACTCAAAACGAAGTATAATTTAACGGAGTTGTTAGAAAGTTTTGAGTTTAAACCAACAGAGAAGGAACTCTTTATAAAAAGTATCCATAAAACAGAAAATGTAATAAATTTAATAGAAAGTGTTTTACTGGATAATAATGCGACAAAAGAAAGCTTTAATGCGATTTTAAATATAAAGAATCTCCAAAGATTTAGTCGATCATATCAAGAATTCTATATATTGTGGATTATGCTATATGACTTATCAGCTCAATCGGCAATGGAGCATAAAATAGAAATTATGTCTGACCTTAAAGAGATGTTTTCTTTATTGAAAAATATCAATGATTATTCTGTAGACACAGAATATGTTGAAAGATTTATTTTGAAATTAAAATCTCTGAGTACAAAATACAAAACTTATTAATAAGAGAAATAAAGCTTTCCGCTTTTTGTCTTATCGTTATAAATTAATATATTTGTTGTGTTGGAACAAGGCAAATTCCTATCGGAAAAATATAGAAATGAGGCAGGTGCAAAACTGGGTGTTTTTCTTGGAAGATTTTTATAACAGGCTGGATTTCAGTAGTGATTAAAAACTCCGTTAGTCCCGTACGCACCGCTGAGACTCAAGGACAACTGAGAGTCTGTAAGCGATAGAGTCCACAATTCATTAGAATTGTGGACTTTTTTTATATCCTGTAGGTGCCAATTCAGGTACTGTACATAAATGCTGGCGGTACCTTCTTGTGTAAAGCCATGACGTCAGTATCTTAGATAAAAGGGTTGAAATTATGACTATTCAAAAGAAAAGTTTATGTAAATAATCCTGAAAACCAATATTTTCGTAATTTTGTATCAAAATCAAAAAAGCATAACGATGGAACCATCTATATACAGCTTTTCACTTTGTATCGCGCTGCCGTTGATGTTATTCTTCGGCTTTTATTTTTTGTTTGCCAAGGTACCGGAGAAGAAAATTTTCGAAAATTATCTCCGCTCCCGGTGGATAATGGGTATCGCACTGCTGTTGCTTGCCGCCAATTATTCGGTACATTTCTTTTTCGGAATAAGGTTCATAAATGTCAATGCGGCCATATTGATGAATCTGTCCACCTACTTCTTGTGCTATTATTTGTTCAGCTCAGCAATGATAACGCTGCTCGACCGTTTCTACATAACGCGCAAAAGGTCATGGACACACATCATTCTCTGGATGATTTTCTCTTCACTTTCCGGAGTCGTATTATTGCTGCTGCCGGGTGGTGCCGTGCAGAATATCGCATTGCTGGCTTTGGCAACATGGCTGGTGATTTACGGGCTTATGCTGGCCCGCAGAGTCATTGTCGCATACCGTAGAGCCGTCAGGATTTTCGATGACACGCATGCAGATGATATAGGGGCATATATAGAATGGCTGTCCATCTTTACCTATTGGGCGCTTATCTTCGGTGTCGGATGCGGATTGCTGACATTTCTGCCAGACGAATATGTATATATCTGGATTTTGTCGTCAATCCCGTTCTACAGCTATCTTTTCTACAGCTATCAGAACTACCTGCTATTCTATGAACAGGTAGAAAATGCTTTTGAGCAGGATATACAGTCTGAAGAAGAACTTCTGACAGATACGGAAACAGAACCTGAAATAGTTCCAGAGCAGGAAGTTCCAATGTCCTATATAGAAATTATAGAGAAAGTGGACAACTGGATAAAGACAGACGGCTATGTTCAGCAGGGACTTACCATAAAAGGATTGTCCGAAATACTTCATACAAACCGTACCTATCTTTCCGCTTATATCAAGACTGCGTATAAAATGACATTCCGCGAATGGATAACCGCTCTCCGGTTGGAATATGCGAAAAACATACTGAAAGAGCATCCGGAAATCAATATACAGAAGCTGGCTGAGTCTTCCGGTTTTCTTTCCCGCAGTAACTTTATCAAATCATTTACCGAGAAGGAAGGATGTACGCCTGCCAAGTGGAAAAAAGCAAATCTGGAATAATTTGTGTAGTAAAAAGCCGCTGAAAAAGGTCGCAGAAGCCCATTTCCAAAAAGTGCTAATTCGACAAAAAAGTGCTGATTCGACAAAAAAGTGCTAATTTGACAATTTGAAAAGTGCTCAAACGACAATTTCTATAAAACACTGTATTTTAACAGAAAAAGTTTTTATAATATTTTGGGCGCTGAATGGCATTTATTACCTTTGGGGGAAGACAAAGATAATAAATTCAAGTTTATATGAGCAGAAAAATCACTTTTCTTACCCTGTTTCTGTGGCTGATGACGGTAACTTTTCCTGTCATTGCGCAACAGAAAGCAGACACGACCTACACCTTCCGCTTCGTTCCGCAGAAAGATATGTTCTACGTGCCTTGGAATGGCAATGACACGGAACTTGCCCGCCTGCTGGAGTGTGTCGAAAAAACAAAGCAACAATTCTTGACGGCAAGCTGCCGCTACTGGTTGACGGCTACTGCAACTCGCGAGGCAGTGAAACCGAGAACCTTGCCACGGCGAAGATCCGTGCCAACCGTGTGAAATCCGAACTGATTATACGCGCGGAAATAAAAGAGGAGAATTTCATTACCCGCAACCATACGACTGAGGGTGATTTCGTCACCGTACGCCTGACGATTCCTGCCAAGGAAACAGCTGCGACGGATGCGGAAGCAGAAGCACGACGCAAGGCGGAAGCCGAACGACTGGCAGCAGAGAAGCGTGCTGAACAGGAACGGCTTGCCGCTGAAAAGGCAGAGGCAGAGAAAGCCACTCAACAAAATACACTTACCGACACTCCGTCGGAAACCAAAATCACAAATGATTATCATCTCTCCCTGCGTGCCAACCTGCTGCGCTGGGCTACTCTGACACCCGATTTAGGACTTGAATGGCGCATCTGCCCGTCGTGGGGCATTGCCGTAAACGGTTCGTGGACTTCTTGGAGCTGGAGCGACAAAGACCGCCGCTATGCTCTGTGGGAAGTGGCTCCGGAAGTGCGTTACTATATGGGCGAGAAGAAAGCATGGTATCTGGGCGCGATGTTCAAAGCCGGACAGTTCAACTACAAGCTCTCCGAAACAGGCAAGCAGGGCGACCTGATGGGTGGCGGCATCACAGCCGGCTACCAGCTGCGGCTGAACAAGGCATTAGATCTTGATTTCAACCTCGGCTTGGGCTACCTGAATGCCGACTATGAGAAATATGAAGTCATTGACGGTGTGCGAGTACGCTGCGGCAACGAGACAAAGGACTGGTGGGGCCCCATCAATGCCGGTGTGACATTGGTATGGAAGTTATTCTAAATAAACTGCAAGCCGAGAGCAGAACGGAACTTGTTCCGGTTATGCCGAGGCGCAGCGTTTATTGAAGATTGAAAATCTTAACTGAGAGGAATCGAATATGAAAGCAAGACAATATATAAATATGATGGGAATGGCAGCCGCCGTGCTGCTCTCTTCCTGCGTAAAGGACACGCTTTATGACACGCCGTACCCCGACTACGGGAAGATTGCGGTGACAGCCGACTGGTCGGCCCGCGGTGAGGGCATCGACATACCTGCCACGTGGACGGTCACCATGGGCGACTATACGGGTACGGAGACTTCCGCCACCCATGCTCCCGACCATCTGTTTGCTCCGGGCAGCTATACCCTTGCGGTGTGGAACCCGGCTGAAGGAATTACGGTAAGCGGCACCACCGCCACCGTTGCCGCAGCCACGGGAAACCGGGCAGGCACGGATGCCTTTGTGAACAATGCTCCGGAGTGGTTCTTCACCTATACGGAACAGGTGAACATTGAGAAAGACAAGGACTATCCGCTGACCGCCTCAATGAAACAACAGGTGCGCGAGCTGACGCTTGTCGTCGAACCGACGGGTGATGCCGCCGGACGCATTACGGAGATTGTTGCTCATCTGACGGGTGCAGCCGGAACACTCGACTTCGCAACCGATACCTACGGAGCCGCTTCGAGCGTCGTGCTGCCCTTCACCAAGATTACCGAAGGGGCCGATGCCGGCAAGTGGAAAGCCACGGTGCGGCTGTTAGGTGTGACCGGAACGGAACAACTGCTGACGGGCAAAATCCGTTATGCCGACGGCAACCCGACTCCCACGACGCTGAAAAGCGACCTCACGGAAGCCCTCAAGGAGTTCAACACCGGAAAGGGGGAATCACTGACCCTCGGTGGAACGCTGGTTGAAACTCCCGAAGGCATGGAAGTGGACGAAGCCGGAATTACCGGCTGGGAAGAAGTGAAAGGAGATGATGTTAGTGCCGATTTGTAATCGTGCGGCAACATCTTCAATGACAGACATATCATGCCCGGCAAGGACATGAACGTATGGAAAGTGTTCTTTGACAGATTGGGAAACGGGAAACTTATGGCAGTTATATAAAATACTTCCACTTTTTTTGTGGATATCTGGAAGAGTTCTCTTATCTTTGCTACGTGAATAACCATACGGAAAGCAATGGAGATAAACTTTGACAAGGACTATTTGCGCCAGTTGTACGAGGAAGGGAAAACGACGGACAAGAAACATCGTTTCCAGCCGAATATCGTGGCACGCTACCAGTTGCGCATCAAAGTGCTGGAACAAACAAGAAGCGTGGAAGAGCTTTACGCCATCCACTCACTTCATTATGAAGTGCTGAAAGGTGACAAGACTGGCATTTCCTCCATCCGGGTGAACGACCAGTACCGCATTGAGTTCACGGTAGAACAGGTCTCATCGGAAACGGTGGTGACCATCTGCAATATACTTGAATTATCAAACCATTATAAATAGAATAATTATGGGAAAATACATCTGTCAACGCCCCATACATCCGGGCGAACTGTTGAAGGAAGAAACCGAAGAACGCAAGCTCTCGCAGCGCAGGTTGGCCGAGCAGATGGGTATCTCCTACAAGGTATTGAATGATATTCTCAACTGCCGCAGGCCGATTACTACGCAGACAGCGATGCTCTTCGAGGCAGCTTTGGGTATCAGTGCTTCGCTACTGATGCGGATGCAGCTTGATTGCAATATGCAGCAGGCAGCTGCAGACCCCTCTTTCATGGAGCGTCTGAAGCAGGTGCGCAAGTATGCTGCCATGCTGTAGCTCACGGTACACTGAAAGTTTCCCGTCCCGCTTCTCCCGATAAAAGGGGAAGGCGGGACGTTTTGTTTCCCCTTTCTCCCGAAGAACGCTTATAAGAACAGATTATTAACAACTTAACACTTATAAGTGATAATGAGAATAAGACATTTTACCCTTGCAGCCCTCGCCCTCGCACTGGCAGCCTGCAACAACGACAATGAGAACCTGAACGGTGACCCCGTGGCCGCCCGGTTTATCGCCGACATCGCCCCCGCCACCCGCGCCAGCGGAACCACATGGGATAACGGTGACCGCATCGGCGTCACCGACATCGGTAACGACACCCGGTACGGTAACGTGCCTTTCATCCTGAAGAACGGGAAATTTGAGGCAGAAGAAAAGGTCATCTATATCGAAGATGCAGAGACCCATACTTTCCGCGCCTACTATCCGTACAACGCAGCGGGAGGCACCCTCGCAGCCACGACCGATGCCACGGCGCAGCAGAACCAGCCTGCCATCGACTTCCTCTTTGCTTCAGGAGCTACGGGAGACAAAAACAGCCCGGTAGTGAGCTTCACCGACAAAACGAAGGATGGCGGTGAAGACAACTCCTTCCACCACCGCATGAGCCGGATAACCCTTACCTTCGAGGCGGGCGACGGCGTGGATTTCAGTGTGATCAAGCCTGAACGTTACACGCTGGACGGATTGATACTCACCGGTACGTTCAACACGGCCGACGGTATTGCCACCGCAGACGACGGGGCACAGACCGGAGAACTGACCATGGAGCTGGCAGACGGCAACCTCACGTCATCGGTCATCCTCTTCCCGCAGACAGCTGCATCCCTGCCGTTGACTGTGAATTACAGAAGTCAGAATTATCGTGCCACGCTCACCGTGCCCGAAGGCGCACTGCAGGCGGGCAACAACTATACCTATACCGTCAAGGTACGCAACAAAGAGCTTGAAGTCAGCGAAGCCACCATTGCAAAGTGGAACGATGTAGACGGCGGAGAAGTGGGTGCTGACCTGTAAGACAATGAAGAATGAAGAATTATGAGACATAGATTATTTATCCCCGCAGCCACCGCGCTGCTGATAGCCCTCGCCGCCTGCACACAGGACGAACTGGCTGACGATAACCGTCTGCCCGAAGGTGAATATCCCGTAGTCATCCGTGCTACCGGACTGTCCGTAGAGGCAACGCCGCAGGCAGCTCCATCAACCCGTGCCACCGTGGACGGCGACTGGCAGGGCGTACAGACCGTGGCACTCAAGATGGGCGACGCGGTAAAGGAATACACCGTAACGGCTACGGATGCCGACGGATACAAGAGCGCCACGCTCACATGCGAGAACGACCCGCACTACTGGACCAGCCGCGACCCGATTACCGTATCGGCATGGTGGCCCATCGACAAGGCTGACATCACACGGATGCCTGCCGTGAAGGTGGCCGAAGACCAGAGCACGCTGGCCGCGTTCCAAGGCAGCGACTTCATCTCCGCCATCGACCGGACGGTGGAATTTAACGACCCGAAACTCACCTTTACCCACCGCACGGCACGCGTGGCCATCGAACTGAAACCCGGTACGGGATTCACGAGCGTGGACGGTGCCACGGTGAGCCTCGTGAGCCTGTCCACCGATAACGAAAACCCGACCGCCATCCAGACCTACCACGCAAGCGGCAACAGCTACGAGGCACTGACCGCCCCGCAGACCGTTGCGAAAGGCGAGCCGTTCATCCGCGTGGAACTTGGCGGCGGAACCTTCTACTTCCGCCCGCAGAACGACGTCGTGCTGGAGGCGGGCAACCGCTATACCTACACCGTCAAGGTGAATGCCACCGGCCTGACGCTGGAGGGCTGCACCATCGGTGACTGGGCTGACGGCGGCGGCGAGAACGGCGAGGCAGGTTTAAGTTACATTTACGACAAGGAAACGAACACCTACACCGTTTACACAGCCGACGGCCTGCTGGCATGGAACGAAGCCGCACAGATCGACCTCAGCATCAACTGCACCCTGACTGCCGACATCGACCTGACGGGCAAGAAATGGACGCCGATAGGTGATGGCTCCATGTCTAAATACGGTTACCAAGGCACCTTCGACGGACAGGGACACCGCATCACGGGGCTGGCCATCACTACGGACAATCCGCGGGGTGAGAGTGCTGCGTTGTTCGGCGGTATCGGCGGCAACGGCGAGGTGAAGAACCTGCAACTGGTGGATGTGGACTTCAACGTGATACAATACGGTGTGGCCGGTGGCATAGCGTATGGCAACTTCGGCACCATCACCGCCTGCTCCGTAACGGGAACGATTACTACTGCAGGTGACAATATCGGCGGCATAACGCTAGCCAACTTCGGCACTATCACCGCCTGCTGGTTCAACGGGACTCTGGCAGGGTATCTCCCCGGTAACATAGCCTCTTTCAACTACGGCATCCTCACCGCCTGCTATTATGGTGAGAATGGGTATGGAGGAGTAGCAACCAACGATGGCACCGATGATACGCATCGAATAGACTCCGGCGACTCCTGGCAGACAGCCGTGGATGGCATGAACCCCGCCCTCACCGGCAACGACTACCAGTGGGCACTCGGCAAAGATGGTCTGCCCGTACTGCAAAAGAAACAATAACGAACCCTAAACAACACGCATCATGAAACGAACAACCATCCATATATCCGCAGCCCTTGCCCTGCTGCTCGGCCTGGCCGCCTGCACGCAGGACGAAGCGGGCTTCCTGCCGGAAGGGGCGGAAGGCACACCCATCGTCTTCACCGCCACGGGGCTGAACCCCGCCGCGACAGCCACCGCCGGTACCCGTGCCCCCGTGGACGGGAACTGGGAGGGCGTGCAGAGCGTGGCAGTCAGGATGGACGGCACGGTGAAGGCATACAACGTAATGCCCACCACCGCCGACAACACCAGCGCCACGCTGACCTCCGATGACCCGCACTACTGGACCAACCACACCGACCGCCTCGTCACCGCCTGGTGGCCCTACACCGCTGGCGAGACAACCCCGCCTGCCGTGGTGGTAAAAGCCGACCAAAGTGCCCGGAAGGACTTCGAGGGCAGCGACCTCATCGTGGCCGAGGAACAGACGGTGAGCTACGGCAACCCCACACTCCGCTTCACCCACCGCACGGCGCGGGTCACCGTCATCCTGACGGACTACACCGAGGAGCGGATGTTCGTGCGGCTGACAGGCCTCTCCACCGAGAACGGCAACCCCGCCCAAATCACCCCGTATAACAAGGGCGGTGACACCTACACCGCCCTCGTCGCCCCGCAGACGGTGGCGGCGGGCACGGCCTTCATCACCTGCAAATTCACCAACGGCAAGGTCTTCGCCTATAAGATGAAGAACGATACCGACTGGCAGGCGGGCAAGGAATATACCTACACCGTCTCCCTCGCTGCGGCAGAAGACCCGGGCTACACCATAGAGGGCGACGGCAGCTACACCGTCACCACCGCCGATGGGCTGCTGGCGTGGAACGAAGCCGTACAGAAAGATATGACACTGAACTGCACCCTCGCCGACAACATCGACCTGACGGGCATCGACTGGACGCCGATAGGCAAAGATGATAACAAAGTATACACCGGCACCTTCGACGGCAATGGCAAGACCATCACGAGGCTGACCGTTACGGGAAGTAACGAATATGCGGGCCTGTTCGGCTTCATCGGCCCAGGCGGCACGGTGCAGAACGTGGTGCTGGAGGGTGTACAGATAACAAGCGATAACAGTTCGGGCTATGCCGGCGGCGTGGCGGGATATTGCTATCGGGGCACCCTTGAAAACTGCTCGGTGTCGGGCAGCGTCAGCGGTAGCTTCAGCGTAGGCGGTGTGGTGGGTGATCAATGGGGCGGTTCCATCACCGGATGCAGTTCCTCGGCCACAGTGAAGGGAACGGTGCGGGCAGGCGGCGTGGCAGGTTCAACGAATTACGATGCCACCCTGACCGCCTGCTATGCCACGGGCGACGTGACCGTTGAAAATGACGGTACGAACAACTCCCATGCCGGTGGCGTGGTGGGATACAACGCATACAGCACCGTCATTGCCTGCTATGCCGCGGGCAACGTCAGCGGTAAAGGTAGCGGCACCATCCATGTAGGCGGCGTAACGGGAGAGAACTTTGACGGAACCCTGACCGCCTGCTACTGGAGCGGCCTCCCCGACAATGACAACGGCGGAGCCACGAAGGTGGACGGCACAACCGTCACCTGGCAGACGGCCGTCGCCGCCATGAACGCCGCCCTGAGCGGTAAAGGCTGGCAGTACGAACTCACCGGAGCATTGCCTACATTGAAGAAACAGTAAACCGTCGGGCGGGAGAAAGTTCCGCCCGTAACGGAAAATAATCGAAGTATAATCCCAAAAGAAAGTAACATCATACAGACACCGCAGCCCGCTACCGTGAGGTCAGTGGGCTGCAGTGTGCTGATACTATTTGTCATTTTCGGCATCGTCTATATTGGGCTTCAAGTCCCCCATGGCTACCTGATATTCATGCCACAGTTTGTTGATGTCGGCATCTTTCCCAAGCGCATATTTTACGCCGCCTTCGAATGACCATGGAATCACTTCAAGCGTACTTTTGTTCAGTTTTCGCAGGAAGTCTGGGTCCTTATGCTCTTTCAGCCATGCAAAGAAATATCCTGTTGTCCGATAGCCGTCCATGTAGTTGCCTCCTTTGGGACGGTCGTTTTCAGTGAATCCTCCGTTGGCAACCCGTACGGCATCCGCCATTCCTTCAATAAAAGCCCAGAATACCTGATTTGTTCCATACGAACCGATGCCTTGAGGTTCCAGCTGGTAGGCATGAGTCAGTTCGTGCAGCAATACGCCTCGGGTTTCAAAGAATACTTTGGAAGTATCTTGATTGGCAAAGGAGTTCTCGATATGCTGTGTGCTGTAAAAGACCGAAACGTCTCCGTTTCCGCCCGACTTGGCTGATACCCCCTCAATGTCTTTCAGATAATAGTGGAGTTTGTTGACCGGTACAATGCTGTCTTCAGGGCTAAAATAAAGAGTTGCCAGTACGGTACGTGCCTGTTCTGCGATATAGTTTTGGGGAACAGGAATGATGGAGTGGTATATTCTGGAACCTTCTGTGTCCGGAGCTTCATCGTAAAACAGGATATCGCCTACAAAGTAGTTGCTCCAGTCGGCAGTAGTTTCTTCCGTTTGCTGCTCCTGGCTGTTGTTCGGGCCTGATTTCTCATTACATCCCGCAACGGATGCCGTCAGGCAAAGCAGGAATACATACTTGTTGAACAGGCTAGGTCGTAAGGTCTTAAAAATTTTCATATATACATAGTATTAAAGTTTATGCAAAGATACAGATTTATCGGAAATAGCGAAGAAGGTTGAGACTGATCCCGGCCATTATCGTAGCTCGTGGCATGGGATAACCGGCATTGATTTCGTAACGTTGGGCTAACAGGTTCTCGCCGCGGGCCCAAAGGTCGAGCCAGCGTGTAGCCTGAAAAGAAACGCGGAGATTCCACAACACGAAGTTTTCGGTTGTGACCGGATCTGTCTGGGTATAAAGTCTGGCAATATATTGCATACCGGTTGACAGGTTCCATCGGCCATGTGAGAAATTGGTTCCGGCATACAGCTTGTGTCCGGGAGCTGCAACGACGGGTTCCTTCATGTGGAGGTAGCTGTAGTTTCCGTCCACAGACCAGTGGCGGTTGATCCGGAAAGCCGCCTGCACTTCAATGCCGGTATTTTCTATTTCTCCGGAGTTCTGGTTCAGCATACCGCTTCCGTTGGGATTGGGGAGAGTGAGAATCAGATTCTTTCCGTCAATGTAAAACAGGTTGATACCGTAATTCAGCCGTCCGTTCAGCAGCCGTTGTGAGAAAGCCAGTTCGTAATTCCACATAGATTCAGGCTGAAGATCCGGATTCTGGGGAGGGAACATATACATTTCCCGAAGGATGGGATAGCGGAATCCTTTTGAGGCAGAAGCTTTCAGTTCCATGGCATGAGGCAGATGAAAAGCGAGTCCGGCCTGAGGTACCCATTCTGTTCCTATGCGGGAATGATGATCCACCCGGAGTCCCGCATTCAAGGTGAGCCAGGTGTTGAAGTCCTGACGGAAGTCAATATACCCGGCCAGTTCGTCTTCGTGTTTGTCTACCAGCTCGGAAGTCGTCCCTGCCTGACTGCCACTGACATATTCGTTCCATGCATGGCCTCCGTAACGGAACCAGTCGAATCCCAGAGTAATGCGGTTCCCTTGAAAGAAACGGGTGCTCTGGTAAAGTGAGATACCCGTCATGTTGTCGTGTGACAGGAAGCGGCTGTCCTGAGGGCTTTCGCCGGCAGAGGGAGTATAACCGTCATTGATCCAGTGGTTCCCCCAGTTGTAGAAAATACTCAGTGCTCCGGAAGTCTTTTCATACCGGTTTTCCAGGGCCAGTGAAGTCATACCCCGCGTGATGCGCTGGTCACCGTCTGTGAGAGGCGCACTGACCGGACCGGGATAAGATGCATTGAAATGCGTTACGTTTACATCTCCCTGCAGATTCCAGTTGCCGCTGATTTCATAACCGAGTTTGGCATAACCTCCATATTGTTCAAAACCCATATCCGGGCGATGTCCGTCGGTGCGGTTGTAGGAACCGGAGAGGACACTCGAAAAGCCTCCTTTGCGGATACGGTTAGTCAGTTCCGTTTCCAGGGTGTTGTAGGAACCATATCCCGTATGGAGGCTGGTGTTGATTCCGTCCTCCTGCATCTTGCGGGTAACGATATTCACCACGCCACCCATGGCGTTTGATCCGTAAAGCACAGAAGCCGGTCCTCTCAGTACTTCCACCCGTTCGGCCAGGAACGACTGGTAGGCATCGGCGATCGGATGGCCGAAGATGCCGGCATATTGCGGATGTCCGTCGATCATGACCATCAGCCGGGCAGAACTTCCGCTCAGTCCGCGGAGCGAGATACTGCCTGCTGCCCCGTTGGACACACCGTAACCCATGATGCCCCGCGATGTAACGAAGAGACCGGGGATCTGTTCGGTGAGAACAGGGAGAAGCGAAGATTGCCGGGAATTTTCTATTTGAGCGCGTCCGATAATAGAGACGGTTTGTGAGAGATGGCGTACATCTGTTTTCTGACGGGCACCGGTTACAACCACTTCGTCGATCTGGTAGGAAGTTTCTGCTGAAAGTGTGTCACGCAGTTGTTTCTGGCTCCTTCCCGGCTGGCAGGCAAGGGCAATCAGAGCAAGGGATATATAGATTCCTTTCATTGGGATAGTCTGATGGATAATTTCTTTTGTGTTTCGTGATATTTTAAACAATTGCGGCGCAAAGATATGGATTAGTTTTTAAAGTACAGAGTCTCCTTTATTTGTATTAGCGGGAAGAGAAAGATATTTTCCGCTTCCACCGGGGCAGATACCAGAGACAGATGAAGAGTGATACCAGTGTGGAGAGCGGGGGAGCATATCCCATCCAGACCAGCGTGGTCGGGTCAATGTGACTGAAGGCCCACGAAAGAGGGATGCGGAACAACAGGGTGGCGATGAGGCTGTGTACCATGGGAAACCAGGAGTTTCCCTGTCCGCTGAAATAGGAATTGAAGCAGAACACGAAACTCACCATAATGCAGTCGATGCTGTATCCCCGCAGGTATCCGGCTCCCATCGTGATGACAGCGGGATCACTTGTAAAGATGCGAAGCAGGGTGTCGGGAAGAAACTGGGAATAGAGGCACATTGATACGCCGAAGACCAGTGCCATGCCGATTCCTGCCTTGAGGCAGCGGTTCATGCGTTCTGTCAGTCCGGCACCGAAGTTTTGTGCAGTCATGGCTGCCACGGCGGACGAGATGGCCACGGGAGGCAGCATGGCAAAGATGATGATTTTTTCAACCACACCGAGGGCTGCTGACGCAATGACCCCCATCTGATTGACGATGACCGTGATAAGCAGAAAGGAGATATTGATCAGGGCGTCTTGCAGGGCAATGGGAGCTCCCAGCAGAACGATGCGTCGGGACAGAAGACCGTTCAGCCGGATATCCTGTCGGGTAAAACGGAAGCTGAACCCGCGGCGGCGCAGGAATATCAGAGCGGTCAGGAAACTGATGCCTTGTGAGGCGATGGTGGCAAAGGCTGCTCCCGCTGCCCGTAAATGAAAACCTCCGACCAGCAGGAAGTCGAGTGTGATATTTATGGCACAGGCCAGAGCTACAAAATAGAGCGGTGTGCGCGAGTCTCCCAGCCCGCGCAGGATTCCGCAAATGACATTGTAACCGATAATGAACGGAATCCCCAGCGAGCAGATCAGCAGATAATGGCAGGTGTCGCGCATGGCTTCGGCAGGAGTATGCATCAGTGCGGCTATCGGATTGTGGAGCAAGGTCATGAGCAGGATAAGAAAACCTCCCACCAGGGCAAACAGCCAGATGGAAGAACCGATGATGGACGCAGTTTCTTTGTCATTGCGTGCTCCGGTGGCGATACCGATAAGTACCGTGATGCCTGTGGTCAGTCCCAGAATGATACCGGTGACGGTCTGCATCACCTGGCTGCCGATGGCGACTCCGGCCACGCTTGCTGCGTCGTCAAACTGTCCCACTACGAAGAGGTCTGCGCCTCCGTAAAGGGCTTGCAGCATATTGGCCAGCAGATAGGGGAGGGCGAACTGAAACAGTACGCCGGGTACATTTCCCTGTGTCAAATCAAGTTTTTTCATTTTTCTGTTTGTTTTCTCTGTTTTTGGTAAAAAGAAAAGCCGGATAAGGTGATTGGTTTTACCCAGTCATCTTATCCGGCCTTTTTCCGGCCCTCCGATGAGGATTACAAAACGCTAGTTCCGTTATGTCGCTGCAAAGGTAGGACGATTTTCCGGAGTTGCCAAATCTTTGCAGCGAATTGTTCATCTGCCTGTACCGGAGCGGGCAGTTTGTTGCGTCTGAATCGTGCGGTCGTTGCGGCCAGATTATGCGGTCGATTGAGGCGAATCGTGCGGTCGTTGCAGCCCAATCGTGCGGTCGATTTTTTTGCATTGACCAGTCAATGCGAAGGTATCGTGCGGTCGTTGCAGGAACTACTTCCCGTCGGTGAGCGAATAAGGTTTGTCGGCCTTCTTGAGTCCCCGTGACTTGTTGGGAGATGCGCTCATGACGAATGTGATTTCTCCACCTTTCATCAGGTCTTCCTGGGTGAGATACATCTTGTCATAGCGCTGTCCGTTCAGATAAACTTCCTTGACATATCGTTTCTTGTCGCTGACTCCCGGCGCTTTGATCCGGAATGTTTTTCCGTTGGGAAGCTGTAATTCCTGGCTGGGCAGATAGGGCGCTCCCAGTACATACTGGTTACTTCCCGGGCAAACCGGATAGAATCCCAGCGACGTGAAGATATACCAGGCCGACATCTGTCCGCAGTCATCGTTTCCGCTCAGTCCGTTCAGGTGATTTCGATACATGCGGTTCATGATTTCCCGTACCCAATACTGTGTTTTCCAGGGCTCTGAAGTCCAGGCATACAGGTAGGGAACATGGTGGCTGGGTTCATTTCCGTGTACGTAACCGCCCAGCAGACAGTCGCGGGTAATGTCTTCGTTTTTCTCATAATACTGGGCCGGCAGATCCATGGAGAAGAGGTCGTCCAGCCGCTTGATGAACTGACGGTCGCCGCCCATCAGGGAGATCAGTCCGTTGACATCGTGCGGAGCATGGAACGAAAAGTTCCAGGAGTTTCCTTCGATAAATCCTTCTCCGTGTGTCTGGAGCGGATCAAAATTGGTCTTGAATCTTCCGTCGGCATAGCGGGGACGGGCAAATCCTGTTTCCCGGTCGAAAATATGGCGGTAGTTCAATGCGCGTTTGCGGTATGTCTCTGCAAGTTCCGTGTCTCCGCTTCTTCGTGCCATTTCATAGATGCACCAGTCGTCGTAAGCATATTCCAGCGTAGTGGATGCGGCCGTGGCTGATTCTTCCAGAGGCACATAGCCCAGTTTCTGATACGAAGCCAGTCCTTCGTAGTAGGGAACCTGAGAGGTGCGTACCATGGCTTTCAGTGCTTCCTGCGGGTTGATGTCAGCTCCTTTGGCAATGGCATCCAGCACGACTGACACCGAATGATAGCCGCTCATGCACCAGTTTTCGTTGGCCATGTGGCTCCAGACCGGCAGCATG
>ENA-UEQJ01001614-UEQJ01001614.1-human-gut-metagenome-genome-assembly--contig:-NODE-1614-length-17692-cov-16.174965_pt1 | contig 17692 bp, 13 predicted proteins | sample MGYA00242937_ERZ507938 | MGnify/ENA primary metagenome ERZ507938 (study PRJEB26167, sample SAMN06115437) | human gut metagenome | host: Homo sapiens | place: China:Gansu | collected 2015-07-03...
GCTAATACAGATAAAGATAGTGCTGATACAGTAGTTGCGGCAGCTAATGAAGCAACAGATTTAGTGGTTAAAGAAACAGCTTCAGAGAAAGAAACAGAAGTTATTACAGAGACAGCCGCTACAGAGGCAGTAACAGAACAGAGCAGTACAATTGCAGAGATTCAGCCACAGACAGAGGCTGCAACAGAAGCAGTTCAGGAGCCAGAAGTTACAGAGGCTGTTACAGAGTTACCTGTTGTACAGACTCCATCAGATGCAAGAGTTGCACAGGTTATAGCAGGAATTAATGCTGAGCGTGAGGCAGCTGGTGTGGCAGCGGTTACATATGATGTGACACTCACAGATATGGCACAGGTAAGAGCATCAGAGAATGCAGCTAATGATTACTTTGTTATAGAGAATGGTAAGCATAAAAGACCAGATGGAAGAAAAGCTTCTTCAATATGTGAAGATTATGGACAGAGTGGAAGCTTCGGCGAGGTTATGGGAAGATATCAGGAAACTCCTGATGAGATAGTAACTGGCTGGCATAATTCAGCAACACATTATGCATGTATGACAAGCAGTAAGTATAACAGAGTTGGTGTGGGTATTGCAGCAGATTCAGAAGGATATCTTTACTGGGTAGCAATCTTCATGGATTAATTTTAAATAGACAATAGATTACATAATATAGATACAACTTAATATGGTAAGAACAATGTATTTGCGGCGTTGTTTTTATAAAGCTTCATTAGAAGCGGAAACCCTCACATTCCTCTCCCGTTGTGTGAGGGTTTCTTTTTGCGCGAGTAGCGCGGAGAATATACTTAATGAAAGGACAGGCATGCTTGCATGGCCTGTCCTTTTGTTAAGTATATTCGAGAAGCACCGCGACAATGCCATAACGAAGTTATGGCATCTGCGCTACTCGCAAGGAGAATATAATTATATGCTTGCAATGTGTATACATATATGGTAATATTCTTTGTGCGGTAGACAGTTGTTTATCAGAGAAAGACATTGAAGAACAATTGTCTTTGTAAAACGGACAATAGAAAGGTATAGACGCAGTATGGCAGATAATATTAAGTATTATGTCGTTAAGCAAAAGGCTCTGCCTGAGGTTCTGCTTAAGGTAGCGGAGACGAACAGAATTATTGAGACTGAAAATATATCTGTTGCAGATGCTACAGAGAAAGTTGGAATAAGCAGAAGTTCTTATTACAAGTATAAGGATGATATTTTTCCGTTTAGAGAGAATGTAAAGGGGAAAACCATTACATTTGTATTGTCTATGGACGATGAACCAGGGCTGCTTTCCCTGGTATTGAAGAAGGTTGCAGAATTCAAGGCAAATATTCTTACTATTCATCAGACAATTCCGGTTAATGGGATTGCATCACTGACGCTTAGTGTGGATATTCTTCCGACTACAGGAGATTCTTCAGAAATGATAGAGCAGATAGAAAGACTTAAAGGGGTAAGATATCTTAAGATATTAAGCAGTGATGCATCTATCTGATATATAAGCAATTAAAGAAAACGGAGGCAGATATGGCAAAGATTGCAGTGTTAGGTTATGGAACAGTAGGATCAGGAGTGGTTGAGGTACTGAATACTAATGGTGCTTCAATTGCAAAGAGAGCAGGAGATACTATTGAGGTTAAGAGTGTACTTGATTTAAGAGATTTTCCGGGAGATCCAATTCAGGAAAAAATCGTTCATGATATAGATCTTATAATTAATGACCCTGAGATAGAGGTTGTTGTTGAGGTTATGGGTGGTGTAGAGCCAGCATTTACATTTGTTAAGAAGGCACTTGAAGCAGGAAAGAGCGTGTGTACATCTAATAAGGCACTTGTTGCTGCACATGGTCCTGAGCTTCTTGAGATGGCTAAAGAAAGAAGACTTAATTTTATGTTTGAGGCATCTGTAGGTGGAGGAATTCCAATTATCAGACCACTTAACCAGTCTCTTACAGCAGATGAGATTACTAAGATTACAGGTATTCTTAATGGAACAACTAACTATATTCTTACTAAGATGAGCAGAGAAGGAATCTCATATCAGGAGGTTCTTAAAGAGGCACAGGCACTCGGATATGCAGAAAAAAATCCTGAGGCTGATGTTGAAGGTTACGATGCATGCAGAAAAATAGCGATTCTTACATCGCTTGCATTTGGAAATACAGTGAAATTTGAGGAAGTGTATACAGAGGGAATAACAAAGATTTCTAATGAAGATTTTGCATATGCTAAAGAGCTTGGAAGTGTTATCAAGCTTCTTGCAACAAGCTACAGTAAGGATGGCAAGGTATATGCAATCACAGCACCATTTATGATTGACAGTACACATCCATTATATAATGTTAATGACGTTCTTAACGGAATCTATGTACATGGCAATGTATTAGGAGATGTAATGTTCTTCGGAGCAGGAGCCGGAAAGCTTCCAACAGCAAGCGCTGTAGTATCAGATGTAGTTGACTGTGTTAAGCATAAGGGTAAAAATGTTATGACAATCTGGAGTTCAGTAAAGCAGGAACTTGGTGATACATTTGACGAGACAAGAAAGTTCTTTGTAAGAATTAATGGCGATGATGTCCGGGCAGCTAAGGCAGCATTTGGTGAAGGACAGGTTGTTAAGGTTGATGGAATTAACGGAGAGTTCGGATTTGTTACAGAACCTATGACAGAGAGAGCATTTGAAGATGCTAAGGATAAGGTTTCTGTTATAAGCAGAATCAGAATAGATGATACTAAATTACAGTAATAATATAAGGGAGAAAAGTAATGATTAAAGTAGTTAAATTTGGTGGAAGTTCACTTGCAAGCGCAGAGCAGTTTAAGAAGGTTGGCAATATTATCCGTGCTGATGAGGACAGTTACACGGATGCACCTGTTTGAATGACCAAAAAGGAGTAACTCCAATGTACTAAGCAATGGAATCCCTGGCAAATCTAACTCGAAAGAATGTGGTAATATGAAATTCATCTTCAGAATCTCGGTACCGCAGTCCAACAGTTAAGAGAAGGGTCAGTCCAATGTACTAGAGTAGTTCATCCCCTTGCACAGAACTCTTCAGTTTCAGGTAGTTTCTAAGGAGAGTCACCCTATGAAACGCATACTCCGAAAATGAGAGAACCCAAGGAGAAGAGGCTTATGACTCCGAAGAAGTAAGTATCCAGCCGGACGAGGGCTTGCAAACGCCTCGATCCGGCTGGTTTTTGTTTATGGATTTTTTACGGAGGTACCCCCGCATGAAATTTGACACATCCCTTTTGCTGAACCTGTTTGCTGCCGCTGCCATGCTGGTAATGGGCTTTCGCAGTTTTTCCAAAAAGCACCAGATGAAGTTCAGCGATGACGAAGAGCGGGCTATGTGGGAGAAAAAGTTCGGTGTGTTCTATTTCTTTAATGCCGTTGTGTTTGCCGCTTCGCCGTTTTTGCCCCACACTTCCATTGGCGGCAGCCGCCTGCTCTCTATCGGCATTGCTGCGGACACCGTGTTCCTGCTGATGTACCACGCTTGGAAAAAAGGCCGGGAAGACGACTGAACCGTTTCAAAAAGCATTGCACCTCCTGCATTTCTCTGCTACAATGGAGAAAACGCAGGAGGTATTTTTTATGGTCAAGCATATCATTCTCTGGCAGCTCAAGGACGAGCTTTCTGCCGCCGAAAAGGCAGAAATCAAGGCGAACATCAAAACCGGGCTGGAGGGCCTGGCAGGGCAGATCCCGGGCCTTGTGGAGGTGCATGTGAACATCAACGGCCTGCCCTCTTCCAACGCAGACCTGATGTTGGACACCACCTTTACCGATGCAGCTGCCCTCAAGGGCTACTCCACCCACCCCGCCCACGTGGCTGTGGCCGATGGCAAGGTGCGCCCCTACACCAAGACCCGTGTCTGCCTGGATTTTGAAGTGTAACTGAACATGCAAAAAGAACACCCCCTCTGCGGTGCAGCTTCAGAAACTGCCGTGCAGAGGGGGTGCATTTTGTGTTATGAGCAGATGGAACGATCAGCGAGCGTCACGGTTTGCTTCGTACTCGTCCATGGAGATGTAGTGATCGAGGACGTGGATCCCCTTCAGGCGCTTGTTGGAGAAGCCGGTGGAAGCGTACTGGCCCTCCCAGTAGTTCAGGCGGGTCGCCAGATAGGCGGGAACGCTCATGCCGCGCGGAATGACCAGTGCGTTGGTAATGAGCAGAGTCTCGGCATCGGCAAAGGCCTTGTAGCGGGCATCGATGTCATCGGTGATCTGCTTTGCAGCCTCGATGGCGTTCATGTAGGCCATGACAGCATCTGCGGTCTCGCCGGTGATGAAGCCGTCTTCCACGCCGGTGCGCAGGTAAGCATAGCGCATTCCACGGGAATCCTCAGCCTGATAGAACGGGTCAGTCTCGGTCTCGGGGTCGGAGTAGTCAGCGCCCCAGTTGCAGAGCAGGAACTCGAACTTGCCGTTGCGGCGCACAGCAGACAGGAAGCTGTCGGAGGGGCCGGCGGTGATGATGATGTCGATGAAGTCGGTGCCGTCGTTCAGCACACCCTCCAGCTGCTGCTTGAGCACCTGGCACTGCTTGTCCCAGTCGGTGGTGGAGGGGTTGTAGGGCAGCTGTACCTTGATGGGGAAGGTGACCCCCTGTGCGGTCAGCTCCTCAATGGCGGCATCGCGGTACTCCTTGGCCTTGGCCTCGTCAAAGAACTCGGTCAGGTCGGCCAGGCCGCCGCACTGGGTGTAGTCCACACCATCGGTGGTGGCGCAGAAGTTGGGGGGAGTGATGGTGTTCAGCTTGTAGCTGTCGTAGCCCAGAGGTGCGCTGACAGCCAGCGTAACGGCGTTGTTGATGCCGTACAGGAAGGCCTTGCGGAAGTTGGTGTTGTTGATGGCCTTGGCCCAGTTCTCGGGTTCGTATTCTGCATCCACGCCCTCAACGCTCCAGTTGGAGAACTCGTGTGCAAAGGGCATGAAGTTGAACATGTAGAAGTAGGTGTAGTTGGTGTTGGGACGATCCATGGAAACCATGTCCTTGGTGGTATCGTCGGCCAGCCAGCTGTCCAGAATGTCGGAGCCGATGGTGGCTTCGTCGATCTCGCCGCGCTTGATCATCTCGGGGCCGTTCACGGCAGCCTCGGCGTTGTAAATGCGGCTGATGGTGTCGATAAAGACATTGTCCGCATCATAGTTTTCGGGGTTCTTCTTCATGATCCAGGTTTCCAGAGACTCGTAATCGGACAGGTAGAAAGCACCGCAGCTGTACAGGGTCTCGGCGCTGGTGGCATACTGGTCGCCCATCTCGCTCAGCAGGGGGCCGTAGGCGGGCTCATAGGGCAGGTAGCACAGCAGGCTCAGGAAGCCGGGGAAATCGTAAGTCAGGGTGTAGGCCAGGGTGTGGTCATCCACAGCGGTCACGCCCACGGAATCAAAGTCCACGGGGGCGTAGGTGGAAGCGGTGCCGTCTGCTGCGGTCACGGTCACGTTGCCGCTGCCATCGGTGACATAGGTGGTGCCGTCATCGTCCACAGTGCCGTTTTCAGCATTGGTCAGGTAGACGTGATAGTTGTAGTAATCGTCCGCACCGGCAATGTAGGCGGTGACCAGGCCCACGTTGGAGGAAGCGTAATCCGGGGTCAGCACATACTGCAGGGCATCCACAAAATCCTGTGCGGTCACGGGGGCAACGACTTCGCCGTTGTTGTCCACCCAGTTCTCCTCGCGCAGGGTGAAGGTCCAGGTCAGGGTGTCGGCATCCCACTCCCACTTGGTGGCCAGGCCCTCGCGCATCACGCCCTTGTTGTCGTACTCGACCAGGGTGTCCACGCAGTTTGCACCCACGACCATTTCCAGGTCGGTGGCGGTGGTCAGATAGTTCAGGGTTGCAGGCTGGCTGGAATAAAGCACGGTGTACTTGCTGGTATCCGCACCGGAAGCAGAACCGGAGGAGCTGCCGCCGCTCTTGCCGCCGCAGCTGGACAGCAGACCGGCGGCGCAGGCACCTGCGGCTGCCAGGCCGCTTGCCTTGAGGAACTGACGACGAGAAATAGACTGTTTCATAATGAAATTCCCTCTTTTCTTCGTGTTGAAGTCTGGTTGCCGCCCAAAGCCGACAGGCCCGCTGTTTCCCCGCAGCGGGAAGCAAAAAAGGCGTAACGGAAACACATCCGTTACGCCTTTGTAACTTGTCCTCCCGACCACAGCTGGGTGGTTAAGAAGAATTATAGCATTTTTTTGGAGCTGCGTCAATAAAAACCTCTCCGTCCATGCGAAGCCCCGGAGAGGTCCAGCAATCAGCAGGTGCTTTCGGCCGGGGCGGGAGCGGCTCCTGCTTCAGGGGCAGCGGCGCTTTGCGCTGGCTGAGAGGGCTGCATCTCGGCAGCCAGCTCCTTTGCAGCTGCTTCTGCAGCCTTTTTGGCCTCGCGCTCGGCCTGACGCTCCTTGGCGCGGGCCACAGCCTCCTCCTGACGCTTTTTGGTGCGCAGCTTGATGCGGCAGACCGAACAGATGCCGTCTGCACAGTTGGGCGCAATGGGCTTGCCGCATTCCTTGCAGAGGGTCTTGGTGCACTTGTAGACACTGACAGGGCCAAGGCTGGTGAGCTGGCGCAGCTTCAGGCCGTCCAGACCGCCGTTGGAGCAGGCGGCAACGCAGACCCCGCACTCGCTGCACTTCCACGGCGTGATCACCGCGCGGGTCTGGCCGTCGGGCAGGTCCTCAAACTTGATGGCACCGCTGCGGCAGCTCTTCTCACACCGGCCGCAGGCAAAGCATTTCTGGGTGAAGTTGGGCAGGTGGTAGCCATAGCGCAGGGGCGTTTCGGACACTGCCTTGAGCTGCTTGGTGTACTGGTGGAGCAGCAGCCGGAAATCCTGGCTGCTCTCGTCCTCGCTGCGCAGGCCGGGCAGCATCCGCAGCAGCTGCTTGGTGCCCTTTTTGGAGCCGGAGGTCACCTGCTCCATCATCTCACGGCGGGAATATTCCTTGACGTGGAAGGGGGCATCGTCCGGCTCGTATGCCAGCGTGAACCGGGCCTCGAACAGGGGCTGGCCGAAGAACTCCACCAGCCGGGTCAGAACGGCACGCAGATGCTCGGCACAGACATCATTCTCGCACTCGCCGCAGGGGGTCAGGTCGAGGACGATCTTCTTGTTCAGGGCAAGGTAGGCCAGCGCTTCCCACGAATAGGCCGAGACGCAGGTGCGCACCACGGTGTTCTTGCGGGTGGATTTCTCGCAGCCGATCCAGATGGTGTCGCCATCGCTGTCGGCAGGGGAGATGTCCCGCTGCACCTGCTCCGGCGAGGGGGCAATGCAGCCCGACCGGCAGGCCGAAACACACAGGCCGCAGTCGGTGCAGGGATCCCAGTCCTTGACGAGGTTGGGGCGGGTGAAGATCTCATCACCATAGGGGCAGATGTCCTTGCAGGCTGTGCAGGGGGTGCGGTGGGGGTGCAGGTTCCAGCACTGCTTGCGGTTTACTTCAGGGTGGGTGGTCTTCATCAGCGCATCCATGGCGTAGCGCGTAAAGATACTCATAGGATCACTCCTTTTCAGGGTCCATCACCGTGGTGATGTCGGCGTTGTCCAGCAGGAAGCGCTGGACTTTCTGTGCAACCAGTGCGGCGGCAAGGGTGTCCGGGCTCAGCACCCGGCGGATATCGGCCTCCGGGGTGTCCTGCAGCTGGGACAGGCGGCGGTACTCGTTGTTGACCTCCAGCGTGCTCACGGTGATGTTCTCGGCCTCGGCAATGGAGCGGGAGGCCAGCATGGAGCGCAGATTCCGCTCGGCAGCGTCACGGTAGCCTGCCCGCAGGGCGGCAGCGGTGGTGTGGCTGTTCTTGCAGTGCTTTTCCAGGGTGATGTTGCTGCGGGAGAGCCGCTGCTCCAGCATCCGCATCTCATTGTCGGCGGTGCGGTCCAGCATGGCTTCGGGCAGGTCCACGGTCAGGTTGGCACCGGCCTTTGCCAGCAGTTCCTGCCCGGCGGCGCGGTCGGCGGCATCTTCGTGGATCTTCCGCTTTTTGGCCCGCACGGCCTCGCGCATGGCGGCAAGGTCTGCATAGCCCTGTGCCCGGGCAAATTCCTCGTTCAGCTCCGGGGTGGTCTTTTCGGCCACGGAGTGCAGCTTGATCTCAAACTGCGCGGTCTTGCCGGAGAGCTCCTCCACCCGGAACTGCTCCGGGTAAGTGAAATCGAAGCGGAAGGTCTCGCCGGCGGTGTGGCCGTAGATGGCATCTTCGGCGGCAGGCATCAGCTTGCCGTCCCCCAGAACCACCATCACCTTTTCCATCCGGCTGTCAGGGATCTCCTCCCCATCCATGAAGCCGACAAAATCCAGCAGGACCCGGCTGCCGCGCTTGGCGGGGGCGGTGGAGTTGTGGTAGACGGAGTGCATCCGGGTCTGGTGGACCATCTCCTGGTCAATGGTCTTTTCGGAAAGCGGCCGCACATGGCGGGTGACAGCCAGCCCCTTGTACTGGCCTAATTTTACTTCCGGCAGATTTTTTGCATTGTTGGACATATCGTTTTACTCTCCTTTTATAAACCATGAACAGCCAGCCAGTTTTCCACAACAGAGGAAAACATTTCTGGGTATTTGGCGTTTTCAGCATTAAATTCATGGAGATAGGTCTCCACTTCCTCACGTGTCACGGGAGTGGTGCGTTCCCAGATCGTGAACACCGTGCCGTTGCCCATATCGAAGGCCGCAACTTGCTGGTGGGTAGTCTCTCTCAGCTGAAGAAAAACGGCGTTGAACCGGTGGCCCAGTTCCGTGTCCGGAGCCAGTGAGAGGGGGAACGGGTCTGCAGTTACCACATATCTGGCATCAAAGAAACCGGTGGGGAAATAGTGGGTGCCCGGCACCGAGAAGCTGTCCGGCAACTTGCCGTCCAGTGCATGGTTGGGCAGGTCACAGTTCCGCAGGTGGCCGGGATTGTAGAGCATGTCATCCGGGATCATATAGGCACCCTCGCCCTCCCCCAGATGTTCAACCAGCCATTGTGCCATGGCCTGGATCTGCGGTTTGTCCTTGCGGTCATAGGTCAGCTCGTCCAGCCGCTGATACTCAGCAAGGTCTGCCGGGTGGAACGCATGGATAACGAACTCTGGCAAGGCCATGACAGTGAGCGGAGAGCACCGCACCGACACGGCGAACAATAGTGTAAAGACCCAGAAACAAAGCTTTGGTATTTTGAAATGCTCGATACTCTCTGCCAGACCCGCCGCACCGCAGAGAAACAGAATGACATAGGCGGGCACGTACAGCAGCATCTGATGGGAGCCGGAATTCTGCACTCGGGTAAATAAGAGCATACTGAGCATCAGCTCACACAGCGCCAACACAGGCAGGCTGGGCTTTTTCCGCTTGACGCAGAGCCACAAACCAAACAGGATCAAAATAAGGTTCAGCAGGCCGGTGCGCATGGCATGATAATAGAGCTCTACTGCAATGCCGCCGACATTATAGTACGAATAGCGGTCGGAGTAGTTAAAAGCCAGAATCTTGCTGACCATGGGCCAGAGCAGGACCACCATTGCTGCCATGGCGCAGACACCAAACAGGATGAGGTTGCGTACTCGGCGCAGGGCAAGGCCTTTTTGGCCCTGTTTTGCGAGTTTTGCACTGCTTACAAAGAGCAGAAGCGCATAGGAAAAATAATAGCCCACCACAAAATATAAGTACCAGCGGCGGCTCAGGATAATGGCGGCCGTTGCCAGGAAGATGAGCACGAACCGGCCCGGCTCCAGCTTTTCAAAACGGTAGTCCAATGTGAGGAGCAGAATGGCAAAAGCGAAGATCAGACCGAACCAGTCCGGCTGTGCCAGCATAGCGCTCATTCGCAGGAACGGATAGGTCAGCACCCAGGAAAAGCCGATGATAAAATACCAGAACTTATTCTTGACCTCCAGAATCTGCCCGATTTTGATCGTGAGACCAGCCAGCATCAGCATAAGGCTGGGGAGCACACAGAAAACCTGCGCAAAAGCGTAGCTGTCACCCGTTTTTGCGGTGAGGCAGAACGGGAACTCAGTGAACAAGGTGATGAAATTGGTGTAATCTTCAGAAAATGTGCTTATGATATACTTAAAACCGGCCACCGGACCCAGCGCAAAAGCCGCTTCGGTATTGAACTGCTTCTGAATGTAGTTCACATAATCCCAGGCGTAAATGAACTGCCGCCGACCCAGCGCCCAATAGAAGTAGAGCACAGCTCCGGCCCAGAAGGCGATGATGACCGCACGGTGGAAGAAGTCCAGCTCCACACCGGCAGTGTGCAGCACCCACAGCGCGCCGTAGAACAGCACACAGCTGCACCACAGGCTCACCAGCGGGAAGAACGCCGCCGCAGTGGGGAACAGCAGGCCCACCAGCACCAGCAGGAGTGCGCCGGCACCCAGCCCGATGCCGTCTTTTGCCCAGGGCGAAAGGGTCTTCTTTTCAGAAAGTATCGTTGACATTGTACATGCTCCTCGGTTTTGAACCACAATATTACAGCTTACAGTATAAGGGTTCCGGGCGGCGCAGGCAAGAGGGCAGGCCCCCCGGAAGATAAAATATCCCGCCTGCATTTCAGCAGACGGGATATTTTGAATGCGATATTACTTTTTGGAATTCTGCTTTGCCGCGATGGTGGCCTTGCGCTTCTGGGCGGCGGCCTTGCGGGCAGAGGCCTGCGCGGCCTCCGGGTGGGGAGCCTCCGGTGTGATGCGGTACATCCGGCTGCCCATGGCGGGCAGATCCACGCTCAGGGTGTAGTCCCGGCCGTACACGCCGCCATCGGTGGTGTGCAGGTGTCTGGTGCGGCTGCGGTCCGCACCGTTCCAGCAGGCAGCCTCGCTGTTCAGCAGCTCATCGGCGGCGCAGGGATACTGGAAGTAGAGCGGGAACTTTTTGTGGGCGGTATTCTGGGTGTTCATCACACAGAGGATGGTTTGGCCCGCGCCCTTCCGCAGCCAGGCGTACACGCCTTCGTCCCGGCTCTCGCAGGCGATCCACGCAAAGCAGTTCGGGTTGTACTCGCCGTCGTAGAGGGCGGGTTCGGTGGCATACAGGCGGCCCAGCTCGGCAAAATATTTCTGGAAGCTGTCGTGGAAGGGATACTTCATCAGGCCCCAGTCCAGCTCCTTTTTCTCATCCCACTCCCGGAAATGCCCCAGCTCATTGCCCATAAAGTTCAGCTTTTTGCCCGGGTGGGTGTACATGTAGAAGTAAAGGGTGCGCAGCTGGGCACATTTTTCCTCGTAGGTGCCCCACAGCTTATCAATGATGGTCTTTTTGCCGTGCACCACCTCGTCGTGGCTGAGTGCCAGCAGATACAGCTCATTGTAGAAATACTGCATACTGAAGGTCAGCTTGTAGTAGGCATCGGGCCGCTCACCAAAGGGCGTGGCAAAATAATCCAGCGTGTCATGCATCCAGCCCATGTCCCACTTGTAATCGAAACCGATGCCGTCGTAGCGGGTGGGGGCGGTGACCTTGAGGAAGTTGGTGGAGTCCTCGGCGGTGTAGATGCCGGTGGGCCAGCGCTCGTTCAGGCCGTGGTTCAGGTTCCGCAGGAAGGTAACAGCGCCCTCGTTCACGCCGCGGTTGGGGTCGCCCTGCCAATAAAGGGCACGGGAGATGGCATCCATCCGGATGCCGTCGCAGTGGTAGACATCCATCCAGAGGGCAGCGGCGCTGTTCAGGAAGCTGCACACCTCCCGGCGGTAATAGTTGAAGTTGCAGGTGCCCCATTCGCTGTGGCCCACATCGCTGTCGTACTCGTAGAGGTGGGTGCCGTCAAAGTTGGCGAGCGCGTCGCCGTTGGCGGCAAAGTGGACGGGCACAAAGTCCATGATGACACCAATGCCCATCCGGTGGCAGGCGTTGACAAAGGCCGCAAAGTCGGCGGGGTCGCCGTAGCGGCTGGTGACAGAGAAGTAACCGGTGGTCTGGTAGCCCCAACTGCCGTCAAAGGGATGCTCTGCCAGCGGCAGCAGCTCCACATGGGTGAAGCGGTGATCCAGCAGCCAGGGGATCAGCTCCCGGGCCAGCTCCCGGTAATTGTACCAGCCGTCCGAGCCGTCCTCGCGGGTTGCGTTGGGCTTGTGCTTCCAGCTGCCTGCATGGAGCTCGTAGATGTTCAGGGGCAGGTTGCGGCACTTGTCCCGCCGCTCCATCCAGCTGGAATCGTCAAAGGCAAAGTCCATCCGGGCCAGCCTGCTGGCCGTGCCGGGCCGCAGCTCAGTGGAAAAGGCGTAGGGGTCAGCCCGCATCACGGTGCTGCCATCCTTGCCGTGGATGCGGTATTTGTACAGCTCTCCCTCGGCAAGGCCGGGCACAAAGCCGCTCCACACGCCGGTGTCAGCCTTCTGCATGGGAACGCCCGGCCCCCAGCCGTCAAAGCCGCCGCAGATCTCCACAGCCACAGCACCCGGGGCCCACACGGCAAACCGCCAGCCCTCCTGCCCAAAGTCATCCCGGCAGGGGTGCGCGCCCAGCACACGGTAGGCATCAAAGCATTCGCCCGCAAAGAACGAGCGGTCGATGGTGGGAAAATTCATGCAGATTTCTCCTTTTCTCAACGGGATACACCCGGTCATATTTACCAATAATTTTTAATCAAAATCGTCACACTTGCTGATTTTAACAGAGACTATGCAGAAAATTTATCAAACATCCACACAATTGGCGGAGTTTGTGGTATACTGAGCCTGCCGCTGCTGGGCGGCAGAAGAAATGATATGGGAGAGAGTAACTATGGCATGGTATGATACCGCAGTTTTTTATCACATTTATCCGCTGGGCCTGTGCGGCTGTGCGCACGAAAACGACGGCCAGCCCACACCGGGCGCGTTCGCAAAGCTGAACGCCTGGGCCGAGCACGCCTCCAAAGATCTGGGCTGCACGGCCATTTATATCGGCCCGCTGTTCGAGAGCGGCTCCCACGGCTATGATACCATCGATTACCGCCGGGTGGATCGCCGCCTGGGCACCAACGAGGAATTCAGGGAGTTCGTGGCCAACTGCCACGCCCGAGGCCAGAAGGTCATTGTGGACGGTGTGTTCAACCATGTGGGCCGGGATTTCTTTGCCTTCAAAGACCTGCAGGCCAACCGCGAGAACGCCCGTTATAAGGACTGGTTCTGCGATGTGAACTTCTGGGGCAACAACGAGTACAACGACGGCTTTTCTTACGGCAACTGGGGCGGCTTCAACCTGCTGGTCAAGCTGAACCAGCGCAACCCCGAGGTGCAGAACTACCATTATGATACCATCCGCTTCTGGGTCGATGCATTTGACATTGACGGCATCCGGCTGGATGCAGCGGATGTGCTGGACTTCGACTTTATGAAGGGCCTGCGCCGCCTTGCCAACGAGGTCAAGCCTGAGTTCTGGCTGATGGGCGAGGTCATCCACGGCGATTACAGCCGCTGGGCCAACCCTGAAATGCTCCACTCTGTTACCAACTATGAGCTGCACAAGGGCCTGTGGAGCGGCCACAACGACCACAACTATTTTGAGATCGCACACACCATGCGCCGCCTGCAGGGGCTCTGCCACGACACCCGGCTTTATACCTTCTCGGATAACCACGATGTGGAGCGCCTGCCCAATAAGCTGCGGAACAAGGCGCACATCCGGCACATTGCAATTCTAGTATACACGCTTTGGGGCATTCCGTCCATCTATTACGGTTCCGAATTTGGCATCGAGGGCAAAAAGGAGTGGGGCAGTGACTGGCCCCTGCGCCCCTGCCTGGAGCTGGACAAGTTCCGGGATGACCTGACCACCAACCCCGTCACCAGTGTGTATGCCGCATTGGGCAGGCTGAAGGCCGAATACCCGGCCCTGAGCTGGGGCGAGGTGAAGGAGCTCCAGCTGACCACCCAGTGCTATGCCTTTGCCCGGGTGCTGGATGGAAAAGCCCTGGTGGCTGTATTCAATAACGGTGACAGCCCGGCCGAGATGGAATTCCAGCTGCCGGTGGAGGCCAACACTGCAACGGACCTGCTGGCCGATACCGTGGGCGCTGAGAATGTGATGGTCAGCCTTGCATCTGGCCGGATGAAGGTCCAGCTGCCCTCCAATTACGCCACGGTCCTGCGTCTGGATTGACAGGACACCTGTCATGCACTATTATAATAGGGAAAAATGCTGACAGGGGGAACAACAATGAACGCAGCACAGCGCCGGGAAAAGATCTTGCAACAGCTCCATGGGGCCAGCGCACCCATCAGTGCCAGTGCACTGGCCGCAAAGCTGGGGGTCAGCCGCCAGATCGTGGTGGGGGACGTGGCCCTTCTGCGGGCCGGCGGGGCCGAGATTGAGGCCACCCCGCGCGGGTATCAGTTCCACCCGACCCCCGGCGGCTACACCGGCATCCTGGCCTGTGTGCACAGGACTGCCGATGAGATGCGTACCGAGCTTTACACGGTGGTGGATCAGGGAGGCGTGGTGGTCGATGTGGCGGTGGAAAACCCGCTTTACGGCGAGCTGCGGGGCAACCTGAACCTCGCCAGCCGATACGATGTGGACACCTTTATCACCCAGGCAGCCAATACCCCGGAGTGCCTGCTCAGCCGGATGACCGGCGGCGTACATCTGCACACCCTCCGCTGCCCGGATGAAGAAACATTCCAGAGGATCGAAGTTGCATTGAGAGAGAAAGGGATTCTCTATTGATATTGTAAGAAAACTCGCACAACCTGTCTATCCCCGAAAAACGAAAAGCGTTGGATATCCAACGAAACAATGAAAGTGGTGGATTATTTTGGACATCCGCATTGAAAAGACTGACCGCGCCATCGAAAAGGCATTCATGGAGCTGCGTGCCCGCCAGCCGCTGGAGAAGATCAGGATCAAAGACCTGTGCACACTGGCCAAGGTGAACAAATCCACCTTTTATGCCCACTATGAGGATATCTATGAGCTGTCCAGCCGGTTGGAGAACAAGCTCATCCATGTCATTCTGGACAGTGTGCCCAATGTGGGGCTTACCGCTGCACACACAGAGCAGCTGACCCGTGAACTGTTCCATGCCTTTGTTCAGAACCAGGAGGCGGTGAACATCCTTTTCTCCGGGGCAAGGCAGGGGATCTTTGCCAACTGCATTGAAAAGGGTCTGCGAGACCGTCTGGCTGCCAAAGACCCCACCTTTGCAGCGGACCCCGACCGGGGCATCCTGCTTTCCTTCTGCGTGCAGGGCTGCTTCTATGCCTTTGCCAACAACAGCGGCCAGATGGACGTGGAACATCTGGTCGATCTGCTGGCTGTGATCGCCAAAGCGGCGCAAAGCCTGAACCGATGACAGAATCGTAATCATGAGAAAGGCTCCTGCTTTCGCAGGAGCTTTTCTCATTTAAAATACATGGAAACCGGTTCTTTTTATTGTTTCAATTCATGGCTCCGGCCTTTGTGAACATCTGTTCGACCTGCGCGGCGAGCAGGCTGTGCTCCGGCGCTTCCAGCAGGGGGTCTGCGGTCAGCAGAGCGGCGGCCTCGGCCTGGGCGGCGTGAAGGGTGCGGGTGTCGTTCATCAGGTCGGCGATCTGCAGGGTGGGCAGGCCGTGCTGTCGGCTGCCGAAAAAGTCGCCGGGGCCGCGGGTCTCAAGGTCGAACTGCGCCACGGCAAAGCCGTCCGAGGTGGAGCAGAGGAACTTGAGACGCTTCTGGACGCTCTCGGCGGTGTTGTCACTGACAAGGAAGCACCAGCTCTCGGCGGCACCCCGGCCCACGCGGCCCCGCAGCTGGTGCAGGGCACTCAGGCCGTAGCGCTCGGCATTCTCGATGACCATGACGGTGGCGTTGGGTACATCCACGCCCACCTCAATGACGGTGGTGGATACCAGTGCGTCCAGCCGGCCGGCTTTGAAATCGTCCATTACAGCGGCTTTTTCCTTTGGCTTGAGCTTACCGTGCATCAGGCCGACCCGGCGGTCGGGGAGAAGGGCTTTGGCAATGTCCTCGTAGTAACTCTTCACGGCGTTCAGCCCGCCGTCCGGCGTGTCCTCTATGGCAGGGCAGACGATATACACCTGCCGTCCGGCTCCGATCTCCCGGTCAAGAAAGCCGTAGAGATCCCGCCGCTTTTTTCCAGTGATGCACCGGGTCTTAACGGGCTTGCGGCCCGGGGGCAGCTCGTCGAGGATGGAAATGTCCAGATCACCGTAGATCAGCAGGCCCAGTGTGCGTGGAATGGGCGTGGCGCTCATCACCAGCAGATGGGGGTTCGCGGCCTTTTCGGCCAGCATCCCGCGCTGGCGCACGCCGAAGCGATGCTGCTCGTCCACCACAGCCAGACCCAGCCGGGCAAACTCCACGCCCTCGCTCAGGATGGCGTGGGTGCCCACCACAAGGTCGGCTTCGTCACTGCGGATGGCAGCCAGCGTGGTGCGGCGGGCGGCGGCCTTCATGCCGCCGGTCAGCAGGGCCACACGCATCCCGAAGGGGGCCAGCATCCGGTTCAGATTCTCCGCGTGCTGGGCGGCAAGGATCTCGGTGGGGGCCAGCAGGGCCGCCTGATATCCGCTGCGGATGCAGGCCCAGATGGCGGCGGCGGCAACCAGCGTCTTGCCGCTGCCCACATCGCCCTGCAAAAGGCGGTTCATGGAGGTGCTGCCGGACAGATCGGTCAGAATTTCGTCTACGGCCCGGCGCTGGGCACCGGTGGGGGAGAAGGGGAGCGATGCCCAGAAGGGAGCCGGGTCGAGCCGCTGCATGGGTGCACCGGTGGAGGCGCTGCCCCGGTTCTTCATCCGCCCAATGCCCAGCTGGAGCACCAGCAGCTCCTCGTAGATGAGCCGCCGCCGGGCTGCAAAAGCCTCCTCTTCCGTGGCAGGGCAGTGGATGGCCCGCACAGCATCGGCCTTGGAGAGCAGGCGGTATTTTTTCAGCATCTCCTCTGGCAGCGGGTCGGGCAGGAGTTCCGCATGGGGGAGCAGCTGCCGGATGCATTTTGCGATCACGGTGCTGGAAAGCCCCTCGGTCTGGGGGTAAACGGCCTCGAAGGGAGCGGCGGTGATCTGTGCCGCTGTGCGCACCTGCGGGTTGACCATCTGACGGCGAAGCATTCCGCCGGTCACGATGCCCTCAAAATAGTATTCCTGCCCCAGCTCCAGCTTCTGGGTGGCATAGGGATTGTTGAACCAGGTGATCTCCAGGCTGGAAACATCATCCCCGGCGGTGATGCGCTCCATCCGCCGCCCGCCCGGCAGGATGCGCCCGGCAGGTTTGGCGAACACCTCGGCCTTCACCACGCACTCGGTGTCTGGCGGGGCCTCGGCAATGGAGTAGGGACGGGAAAAATCGATGTAACGCCGGGGATAGTGGCAGAGCAGATCGGCCAGTGTCACGATGCCCAGCTTCTCGAACCGCTCGGCGGTCTTGGGCCCCACGCCCTTGAGGTAGCGCACCGGCGTGTCCGGGGTCAGGGTGGTGTGATGTTCAGCGGGCATGGCAGGAGACTCCTCTCGTGGTTTTCTTTATTCTAGCACGTCCGGCGGCAAAAGAAAACAAAAAATCCCGGAAGCCGCAGCTTCCGGGAACTTTTGGAGGTGACGACCAGATTTGAACTGGTGGATGAGGGTTTTGCAGACCCTTGCCTTACCACTTGGCCACGTCACCATATTTGGAGTGAATAATTCCACTCCATTTGGAGCGGCCGACGAGGCTCGAACTCGCTACCTCCACCTTGGCAAGGTGGCGCTCTACCAGATGAGCTACGGCCG